>Ga0209025_1000227_pt1 | contig 132244 bp, 119 predicted proteins | sample AraplaMF_Col_mLB_FD_184256 | JGI IMG/M metagenome (GOLD analysis project Ga0209025, IMG submission 184256) | Arabidopsis root microbial communities from the University of North Carolina, USA - plate scrape MF_Col_mLB (SPAdes) (version 2) | ecosystem: Host-associated > Plants > Roots >...
CTCGAAGAGGTGCATATGCGGATTGGAGCAAAGCGGCGTGCGCGGCGGATTTTCTTCCTCGAAGCCAGCAACCGGGTGTCTGTAGTCGCGCTCAAGCACGGCAAGGATTTCGAGCGCGCGGGCACGCATCTCTTCCCGTCGCTCTGGAAGCGTCGAGGCTGCCTGTGCCGCGGCAAAAAGTGCAAAGGCCTGATTGTAGAGATCGAACGATGGGTCGATCAGCTTGCCGGTCTGGTCGGCAAGGTTGCCGTAAAGGCCGTTTTCAAGACGATAGACCTTCTCGAACCACGAGAGGCCGTGGACCACCGCGTCTTTCCACGGTCCCTGCCAGCCATGCTGGCCTGCTGCCGCGAAGCAATAGGCCTGCCGCGGCTGCACGCGGGCGCGGCGATTATCGGCAAAAACCGGCTTCGCATTCTGGTCGAGACGCTCGTGGAAGCCGCCGTCCGGACGGGCCGACCCCGCCTCCCACCACAACGGCAGTGCGTCGTCATGCAGCCACTTGCGGAGTGTTCCGATCTCTTCGGCAAGCTTCTGCGAAACGTTCGGAAATTGCACTGTCATAGGGTAACTCTCTGCTGTCCATCGTCGCCGGACCCCATAGACCAAGGGGTCCTTAAAGGAAATGCTCTAACTTAGATTTCGAGACAATGCTGGAGTAAATGACTTTAGAGGCATGGCATGCTGCTCTTGAAAGGATCATTTCACCCGCCCATACTCCCCGAGAAAATCGAGCAAAGCCCTGATACGTGATGGCAGTTGCGCTCGTTGGCCCACATAAACGGCATGAAACATCTCCGTTTCGCCCGTATCGAGATGATCGAGAACGGAGATCAACCGGCCACGAGCAATATCCTGCCTTACGGTGAAGGCGGCGAGACGCGCCAGCCCGACGCCCGCGAGCGCCAGACGGCGAACGCCCTCGCCATCGCTGACCTGCACACGCCCGGCAGCGGGGATAACAATCGTCCTGCCGCCGTCTTGCAAGGACCATCCGTCGATCGATCGCGTATAACCGAGCGCGAGGCGATTATGTCCCTCCAGCTCGGCAACAGTTTGCGGTACGCCGCAGCGCTCCAGATATTCCGGAGCGCCAACGATAATCATGCGGGTTTCACCCAGTTTGCGGGCAACAAGGCTCGAGCTCTTGAGCGGCCCGGCGCGAACCGCGACGTCGGTGCGCTCTGCAAGAAGGTCGACCACCTGATCCGTCTGCACGATATCAAGCGTGATGTCGGGATGAAGCGCCAAAAATCGCGGCAGGATAGGCGCAAGAATATGTGTTGCGTAAGACGCGCTGGTGTTGATTCGAACGCGGCCGGCGGGCTTCTCGCCATCACCGGCCGCGCGTTCGGCCTCTTCGATATCGGAAAGGATTTGGCTAGCCCTTTCATAGAATGCACAACCTTCCGGTGTCATCTGAAGTTGGCGAGTCGAGCGGTTTAGCAACCGAGCGCCCAGTCGCCTTTCCAATCTGGCCATGAGCTTGCTCACCGCCGAAGGTGTCATATTCACAGCCACCGCTGCACGGGAAAAACCGCCAAGCTCAACGACCCGCACAAAAACCTCCATCTCCCCTGCCCGGTTGATGTCCAGTCGCGCCATGATGAGTTCACCTCACAAGTTCCGGTACTTTAGGCATTCTATTTCATGCGGGAGAGAGGGTCTATCTTCCAGGGGCCGCGACGCCGCATGGCCGCAACGAGCCTGCTTCCGTCGCGACACCGTCTTGAAGCAAACAAAGGAACACCCATGGAATATCGCTATCTCGGGAAGTCCGGGCTCAAGGTGCCCGCCTTAAGTTTCGGCACCGGAACGTTCGGCGGCTCTGGCCCGCTCTTCAGCAACTGGGGCACCTCAGACGCCACGGAGGCCCGCCGCCTTGTCGATATCTGCCTCGACGTCGGCGTCAACCTGTTCGATACAGCTGATGTCTATTCCAACGGCGCATCGGAAGAGGTTCTTGGCCAAGCCGTCAGGGGTCGCCGCGACAGCGTCCTGATCTCGACCAAGACCGGCCTGCCGATAGGTGACGGGCCGAACGACGCTGGATCGTCCCGTTTCCGGCTGCTTCGTGCGGTGGATGAAGCCCTGCGCCGCCTTGAGACCAACTATATCGATATCCTTCAACTCCATGCCTTCGATGCTTTTACGCCCGTGGAAGAGGTGCTGTCGACGCTCGATACGCTCGTGCGGTCCGGCAAGGTGCGTTATGCCGGTGTGTCGAACTTTTCCGGCTGGCAGATCATGAAATCGCTCGCCGTTGCTGAGCGATATGGCTGGCCGCGTTATGTAGTCAACCAGGTGTATTACTCGCTTGTTGGCCGGGACTACGAATGGGACCTGATGCCACTTGGCGCCGATCAGGGCCTCGGCGCCATGGTCTGGAGTCCGCTTGGCTGGGGGCGACTGACTGGAAAAATTCGCCGCGGCGCATCTCTTCCAGAGGGCAGCCGATTGCATGAAACCGCAAGCTTCGGCCCGCCGGTGGATGAAGAGCATCTCTACCGGGTCATCGACGCGCTCGACGCTGTTGCGGAAGAAACGGGCAAGACAGTGCCGCAGGTTGCGCTCAACTGGCTACTTCGACGCCCAACGGTATCGACTGTTATTATCGGCGCCCGCAACGAAGAACAGCTTCGTCAAAACCTTGGCGCTGTTGGATGGGAGCTGACATCCTCGCAAGTGGAAAAGCTGGATGAGGCGAGCGCAACAGAGGCACCCTATCCGCATTTCCCCTATCAGCGGCAGGCAGGTTTCGCGCAGCTGAACCCGTCAATGATTCAACCCATTGGGAAGTGAACTTTTCAAGAGTCGGTTTGATATCGGCCCTGCCATCGACCGGCAGGGCATCTCCTATTACTTCAGCGATGGCTCCGTCCGACCAAAGCGCGGTCCCGATGGACGTGTCATCGGAGCTTCAAGCCGCATTGCTTTTCGAATTCGACTCGATGCGACCGGAAAACCAGTTCGCCAGAATTGCGCCCGATATGTTGTGCCAGACGCTGAATATGGCGCTTGGAACGGCAGCAAGCGGCGAGAAATAAGCCGTGGCAAGTGCCGCCCCCAGACCGGAATTCTGCATTCCCACCTCGATTGCGATCGCTTTGCGCTTGGCGAGTGACAGGCCGGTTGCTTTTGCCGCGAGATAGCCGAGCAGGTAGCCAAGTCCGTTGTGCAAAACCACGACGGCAAAGATCATCAGCCCCGACTGTGCGATCGCAGCTTTTGAGCCGCCAACCACGGCAGAGACAATCAGAACGATGCCAATGACACTCACGAGCGGAAGAGCCGGGACGGCCGCTTTGACGATACCGGGCACAAGCTTCTGCAAGAGAGCGCCAAGAGCAAGTGGGACAAGAACAACCTTGACGATGCTGAGGAACATTGCCCAGCCATCAACGGGCAGGAACTGGCTTGCAAACAGCCAGACCAGGAAGGGTGTGATGACAGGCGCAGCAAGGGTGGTTACGGAGGTGCAGGCGACCGACAAAGCCACATCGCCCTTAGAAAGATAAGTCATGACATTGGACGAGGTACCACCAGGGCAGCAGCCAACCAGAATGACTCCGGCAGCGACTTCCGGCGGCATGGGAATGATCCGCGTGAGCAGAACCGCGAGCAGCGGCATGATAAGAAACTGCCCGAGCACGCCGATCGTCACATCGAATGGCCTTTTGACAACCTCCCTGAAATCATCCACGGAAAGGGTGAGCCCCATACCGAACATGATGATCGACAACAGCGTCACGATCCAGGGCGCGATCTGCTTGAACGTTTCCGGAAAGAAAAAGCCGAGCACGGCGAACAGGATGACCCACACGGCAAAAGTCTTGCCCACGAACGCCGAAAGGCTAGCCAGCGTTTTCATATCATAACTCCCTAATAAAGACGCAACCCCGTCTAGACTCCGGGGGAGGCGTGTCAAGGTCACTTCAAGGGCAAAGGGTCAGAAGCGGTAGGTCAATCCGAAAACGGGGCCACTCAGGCGAGAATCGAAAACGTGACCATCATGCGCGTAATCGACATCGAGGACCTTGTAACCCGCCGAGACCGACAGTGTGTCGGTGAAGACGTAGTTAACGGTCGCGAGCGCCGACCAGGTGAGATCGGACCCCGCTCCGAAACCGCCAATATCTACCTGCCCCTGGACGGACAGCTTGTCCGTCAGGCTGAAAAACGCCCGCGCACCGATCACGGGATCTACCCAGCCGAAGCTTTCCTTATGGCTGGCCGACACGCTCCCCAGCAGTCGATGGCTGGCCGTGACCGAAACGTCATTGGAAATGTGCCAGAAGCGCGCGCCAGCAAGCGCATCAAGAGAAAAACCGTCCGCGTCAATGACGCGGTATCCTGCCTGCAGGGTGGCCATGAATTCCTGCGTGTCCACAGTCGCATCAATGGCGGCACCGGGAGGCAAGGTCGGCAAACCGGGAATTTGCAGCGCAGGCAACGGCCCTGCCGCCTTGCTGTCAGTGGTATCGACATACATCAGATCGCCGGAGAGGACAAATCGGTCGTAACGCCCCCAGATGTTCAGAAAGCCGCCGAAGTTCAGATCATCCATGACATCTGAAAAGGATTTCTCGACAGAGAGCGTCGGCGCACGCCGGAACGGAGATACGTTGCCGTCCAGCCCAGTGGCCCAGAGATAAGCCGTGGCCTGAAATGCCCATTCGGGCGCTTCACCAACCATCGCGGGCGCGACAACAACCTTGTCCGCACCTGCGGCCGTAGTTGCGGAAAAAGCCATAAGAGCCGAAAAAGCTGATAATTTTAGCAATACATACTCCCAACTGATCGTCCGTAGCTAAGCTTATTTGACTTCCGCCAACAAGTCCGATTTTCTATCATACGCTGCATCATTTCCCGCGAGTACCGGAGGCTTTCCATGCGCCTGAAGACCTTGCCGATTTTTTCCGCCTGCACCGCGGCGGTATTGTCTGTCGCCATGCTGACCACATCGGTGGCCGAAGCCTGCACGCGCTTTGTTTATCTGGGCGAAAATGATCAGGTGATGACGGCGCGGTCGATGGATTGGAAGACCGATGTCGGAACCAATATCTGGGTCTTCCCGCGTGGCATGGAGCGTTCCGGCGAAGCCGGTCCGAACTCGGTCAAATGGACCTCGAAATACGGCAGCGTCATTGCTTCTGGTTACGATATTTCGACGACCGACGGCATGAATGAGGCAGGCCTTGCTACAAACGTTCTGTGGCTGGTCGAATCCAGTTATCCCGCTTATGACGGCAAGTCGCCGGGCCTTTCCATCGCTGCCTGGGCACAATATGCGCTCGACAATTTCGCGACCGTCGACGAGGCCGTCAGCGCATTGGAGAAGAACCCATTCACCATCGTCACCGACAACGTCCCCGGCGAAGAGCGTCTGGCGACCTTACATCTTTCGCTTTCGGACGCGACCGGCGACAGCGCAATCATCGAATATATAGACGGAAAACAGGTCATCCATCACGGTCGCCAGTATCAGGTCATGACCAATTCCCCGACATTCGATCACCAGCTTGCGCTGAACGAATATTGGAAGCAGATCGGCGGCACTATCATGCTGCCCGGCACCAACCGCGCATCGGATCGGTTTGCCCGAGCCTCGTTCTACGCCAATGCCATCCCCAAGAGCGAAAATCCGGTTGAGGCAATAGCCAGCGTCTTCAGCGTCATTCGCAATGTTTCCGTTCCTTATGGCATCACCACACCGGATCAGCCAAACATTTCCTCTACCCGCTGGCGCACCGTCATAGACCACAAACGCAAGCTCTATTTCTTCGAATCCGCGCTGACACCGAACATCTTCTGGATCGACCTGACAAAACTCGATCTTTCGAAGGAGACTGGATCCGTCAAGAAACTCGACCTGGGGCCCAATCAGATTCACATCTATTCGGGAATGGCGAACGAAAGCCTGAAGGAAACCAAACCCTTCAAATTCCTTGGTCTTTGATACGATCGCTTTCCAGATAGTCGAAAATTTAACGGCCTACTCTGTCAGCCCTCACCGCCGATGGAGCAACGAAAACTCGACAGTATCATGAGAAGCGGTAGTGCAATCGAAAACGCGTCGGCATCCCAAAACCCTATCGAAGCTTCATCGACACCACCGTCCGGTCGTCGCTGAACTCGTTGGACGTCGATCCCTTTACCGACGGGAATTCGTCGAGCTTGTGAAAATCCGCTGCCTCGACACGGGCAAATTCCGCCTCCCAATCGGCAACGTCTACACCGGTCGGCAATGACAGATAACCATCGGAGAAGATTTCGAGGCTTATGATCGTGTCCTTAGCGAGGGACAGATCGACCAAGCCCTCCCCTGCCACCTGCCCACCGTTAATCGACGCGTAACCGAGAACATGGCCCTGCCTGTTTGCATAATGTGGCTGGACGCGAATGCCGCCCATCAGGAACTCTTCGACCGCGTCCATGTCGTTTTGGAGGCCGCTTGCGACGGCGGCTGCGACGACGACGTTTTCGGCCTCCGGTATCGTCATAATCCCGGCTTTAACCGCAGCGCGAAGGCCGGAAAATATGGTGGCCCGGGTTTTTGCCTCAGCAGCATCCCCCTCCCCGAGCAACGCGAACAACTGTTTGAACACATGAATACGGGCTGACGTGCTAACCTTATCGATGAGTTTAGAGTGCTGCAGCACCCTAGTGCCATTGAGACGCACACCGGAATCACCGGCTAGAAGCAGACGAAAACTGTCACCCAAATCTGCAACAATCGCGAGCGTCGTAGACGGCGGATGGCTTGCATTGATGCGGTTTGCCTCGCACTTCAGGATGTCGCTGATACCTTGAAACAGGGCTGCCGCCTCGCAGCTTTGCAAGGTGCCCTTTATGCTCATCTCGGCGACCGCGTTTGCTGCGGCAAGTGCGGCGATACGGCCGGAACTCAGCCCGTCATAACTGGCCCCGGTCGGATCGGTGGCGCCGTCAAAAACGGCCGTTACCCGTCCTGGAAGAATGATTGCCACATCGTCCCCCGGCGTTGCGGCATTCTTGTATTTCGATTGCGAAAAGCTCGCGATATTCATCTTGTTAATTTCCTTGCAGAGGGGAGCGGGCGGCGACACGTCGGTCGCCGCAGCTATTTTCTTTTCTGGAGCGTAAGAGGTCAGACGAAGGAGGCTTCCTTGTCTTCCGAAAGGCGAAAGACGACGAAGACGCAGATCCCGGTACTGACCAGAAGCACGGTCGAAAGCGCGGCCGCAGTCCCGAATTCGCCGTCGATCACCTGGATGTAGATCAGGACCGGCATGGTTATGGTGCGCGCCGTATAAAGGATCAAGGTCGAAGAGAGTTCGTTGATCGCGGTGATGAAGCTCATCAGCGAACCGATGATGAGACCGGGCAGCATCAATGGCACCGTCACCGACAGGAATGTCTTTGCAGGTGAAGCTCCAAGATTAACCGCCGCCTCCTCGATCGACGGCTTTATCTGCCTCAGGATCGATGTCGTGGATCGGACGCCGTAAGGCAGCCGGCGTATGAACACCAGAAGGATGATGATGAGCGCCGTCCCGGTGATATCGAAGGGCGGATAACGGAAGGTGGTGACGTAACCGATCGCCATTACGACACCCGGAATGAGATAGGGCACCATCAACAGCAGATCCAGCGAACCGGAGACAGCATTGTCGCGTCGAACGACGATGAAGGACAGGAGCCCGGAGACGATTGCGATAAGGACCACCGCAGCCAGCGCGAAGGTAAAGCTATTGGCGATGGCCTGCGGGGAATCCCTCAAGATGCGAGCATAGCTGTCCAACCCAAAGCCACCGGTAAAGACGGGGCCGTTGGTCGCCAGGAAAGACGTATAGATGACCGTGAGAGAAGGCAGCATGGCAATGAACACCACCAGATAGCAGAAACCGTGCACGATGAATGACTTCAGCGGGCGCATCGACTGTTTGACGGGTCGGTTGGTCAGGGAGCTGGCGTAGCGGCGCTTGGCGAGAATGTGCCGTTGCAGAAGAAGCGCGGCCATGGAAATCCCGATCATCACCATTGAAATCGTGACGGCCATGGTCGGCGTGCCCGCCATTTCGGAGGTATATTGCGCATAAGCAATCGTCGACAGCGTCCGGATGCCCTTGCCGAGAATGGCGGGTGTTCCGAAGTCAGCGATCGAAAGCACGAAGCAGATGATCGCCCCGGTGCTGACGGCGGGAAAAACCAGGGGCAAGGTTATTTTGCGGAAGCGCTCGAAGGCTGTGCAGCCAAGGTTTTCCGCCGCATCCTCATAAGACTTGTTGATGGTGTTCAGAGCATTTTCCGTCATCAGATAGATGTACGGGAAGAACTTGAGGCTGAAGACCATGACGATGCCGGGAATTCCATAGATCGTTGGCAATGTGATGCCGGCAAAAGACAAAAGGTTGGTGACCGCACCGTTGGCGCCGAACAGCATGATCCAGGCATAAGCACCGATAAAGGGCGGCGCGCAGAGGACCAGAACCGCAAAGGTCGCGATGAATGTGCGTCCCTTGATGCGATAACGCGACGTGCAAAATGCAAGCGGAATACCGAGCAGACACGCGCCAAGCATGCCTAGAACGCCGATCAGCAAGGTGTTCCAGAGCGCAACGGTATAAAAACGCCGTGTGAACACCTCAGCATAGTTACTAAGACCGAAGGCGCCCGTTTTGGCGTCAAAAAAGCTGATGAAGAATACACTGAAGATCGGCAGGATCAGAAAAATTGCCAGGAGGATCACGGCGAGCGCCGTGACACTTGTCCAGAAACCCGGCAGCCGCAGGCGGAAACTGCCGGGCGTTGAAGCGGCGGTCATATCTGTCATGACAAGCGCTCCCCGGTCACACCTTCACCGAACAGCTGTGTGTCGGCTGCCCGCCAGGAAAAGGTTGTCTTCTGGTTCGGCTCCAGGGCGATGATCTCTGGCGCCGGCTTGGTTATTGCCTCGATCTCCTCGCCCGAAGAGAGTACGGCCGCCACGTTCATTTCACGTCCGGTGAAACTGACCTGACGGATTATCACGGGCAGTTCGATGCGGTCATGATCGGAGCTTGCAGCCGGGCCGACCGAGATCGCTTCCGGACGGATCGCTGCGACGATCTTCCTTTGTGGCGAAACCGCATCGGCCTGCGGCAATGCCACGTCATTGCCGGCGATAGACGTCTTTGTGCCCGCGCGGTCGAGCGTCAGAAAATTATTCGCGCCCACGAAAGACGCGACGAAACGATTGGTGGGATTGTTGTAGACTTCCCATGGGGGTGCAGCCTGCTGAATGACACCGCCATACATGACGCAGACCAGATCGGACATGGCAAGCGCCTCTTCCTGATCATGGGTGACATAAACCGTGGTGATGTTCATCGCCTGCTGGATTTCACGCAGTTCTCGTCGCAAGTCCACGCGCAGTTTTGCGTCAAGATTGGATAGCGGCTCGTCCATCAACAGAACTTTGGGGTTGATGACGAGTGCCCGCGCAAGCCCGACGCGCTGCTGCTGGCCGCCAGAAAGTTCGTGCGGCATGCGCTTGGCATAGGGAGCAAGCTGAACAATATCGAGGATCTTGCCGACGCGTTCGCGGATTTCGGTGGAGGATGCTTTCCGCTGTTTGAGACCAAAAGCGACATTGTCGAAGACGGAGATGTGTGGAAAGACAGCATAGTCCTGGAAGACCATGCCGACGTCGCGCTTATGGGCAGGCACATGTTCGATTGCCTGTCTTTCGATACTGATGCTTCCACTGTCCTGCTGGTGGAAACCGGCGATCGTCCGCAACAGGGTCGTCTTCCCACAACCGCTCGGGCCAAGAAGTGTAAAGAACGATCCTGACGGAATGGAGATATTGATGTCGGAAAGAGCAACGACATCGCGGTAGCTTTTTTTGATATTGGTAATTTCAACGGCGGCCATGTGCTGCTCCATGACATATCCTGCGCGGCACACGACCACGGCGGACAAGACAAAAATGCTGAAGTGTACGAGATAAGCACGAGGCGGCGCGCTGACGCACCGCCTCCTGACTGTTTACTTACTGGACGTCGAGAAGGATCTCGTTCCATTTCTCCATCAGCCGCGCGCGGTTGTCAGCAGCCCACTTGAAGTCATACTTTGCGTCAGGAACATCCGATAGCGGAACCAGAGCCGCATTCGCGGGAACGTCAGTACGGACCGAGCGACGGCCGGCTTTCACGACGACTTCCTGCGCTTCCTTGGAGACGATAAAGTCGATGAAGGCCTTGCCGTTTTCAGCGTTCGGCGCACCTTTGACGAGCGCCATTCCGTCAGGGGCAATCGCGGTGCCTTCTTTCGGATAGACGATCTCGACAGGAGCGTTGCCTAGCTTGTACCGCAGGGCAGCATCCTCAAGGGTGATGCCGACGGCCTGCTCGCCATCATTGACGAAACGCGGAACAGCGCCGGACGAGGTCGACAGGACGGAATTGCCGAGAATGCCGGTATAAATTTCCCAGCCCTTCTCTTCACTGTCGAAATCTTGCAATACCGTTGCCAGCTGGATGTAGGCGGAACCGGACTGGTCGGCTCGCGCCGACGAGATCATGCCCTTGTATTCAGGCTTGGCAAGATCGGCCCAGGATGTCGGAACCGGCGCGCCTTTAAGCGCTTCCTTGTTGACGATAAACGCAGTCACGACAGCGGTGAAAGGAACCCAGTTTGCACTGGGTGAGAATGAAGGGTTGATCGAGGCAGCTTCAACAGGCTTGTAAGGTTCGAACAGATCGGCAGAAAAGTCGATGACGGTGCCGTCAACGCTCCAGATCACATCGCCGGCGGCCTTGCCGCTTTCCGCCTTGATACGGTTCATCAGCTCGCCCGATCCGGCTTTAACAAGCTCGACCTTGGTGCCGGTCTTTTTCTCAAACAACGGCAGCAACTCATCCATGAGCTGCTGTGGGGCTGCCGAGTAGACCACCACCGTACCTTCCGCATGAGCAAGAGCGGCACTGGCAATGAATGCTGCGCCGGCAAAAAGGCGCGCGAAGAAAGTGCATGATTGACGCATAAGGGGCTCCGTTTTTTTGTTCCCTGACACACGAGGCCCTACGATATTTTCTTGCTCTTATTGGCATCGCCGCTCGTCGTCTGATATTTATTTTCTTTACGTAAATTAATAAGTCAAGGCGCATTTGCCGTAGATTGTCGGGAATATTTTAAAATGCTGATAAATAAAGATATTTGTGGGTACAGCGCCGTGCCTGGGCGGGCCATCTCGCTCTTAAGGAGGTGCAAAATCGCTGTACAATCGTTCAGTTTGCGCTATTCATCCGTTATTTCGTCTCGCAGGAGAATGGTGTGATCGACCTCGGCTACAATGAGCGGCGTCTGCTAGAAATCCTGCGCGGCAAGGGAGGCATGTCGCGCATCGAACTTGCGCGCGAGATGGATGTCTCCGCACCAACCCTCACCCGCCTGACGGCCAACCTGCTCGACTCTGGCCTCATCCGTGAAGCGGAGGAAGCCCGCAGTGAGGGAAAGCGGGGCAAGCCGTCCACCGCCATTGAAATCAACCCCGACGGGCTTTTCACCCTGGGAGTGTATTTCAATCCGGACGACCTAAGGGTTTGCGTCGCCGATCTCAACGGGACGATAAGGCAGGAATTCAGATCGGATCTGGAGGACTTTGGCTTCGAACACATTATGCAGATGGCAGAAAACGCTGCCCGGCAGGTGCTGGAAAAGGCAAAGGTCAAAAAGAAAGACGTGCTTGGCTGCGGCATAAGCTTTCCGGGCCATTTTACGCGCGACCGCGGTCATGTCTTCCGCATCAAGCAATTCGAGAGCTGGCACGACATTGACGTCGACAAAGACTTCCAACCCTATTTCGATGTCCCCGTGTTTCACGAGAATGACGGCAATACCGTCATTCTATCGGAGCTCTATTATGGCGCGGGCCGAAGCATCCGTAACTTCGCGATGATCTGGCTGACCTATGGCATAGGCGGTGCCGTGGTGGTCCAGCGTCATCTTTATCGCGGCACGAACGGCAATGCTGGCGAATTTGGCGGCCTGTTTCCAAAATCACATCCGCGCCCCTCAGGACAGGACCTTTGCGACACGCTGACCGCCCACGGCATGGATATCAGGCGTTTGAAGGATATTGATGAGAGCTACCGGGATCATCCCGCCGTGATCGCGTGGCTTGAACGGGCAACAGACCAGCTTCGCTTGCTGGCGCTGACCGTGGCGCGAACGATGGATCCTGGTGCCATCGTTTTTGGCGGATCGCTGCCTGACTGGATCCTCGACCATATCGTGCAGAGGATCGGATCCCTTGAGATGCTGGGCGAGGACTTTTTTGTCGAGCCACCGGAAATACGCAAATCCCTGATGAGCGACCTTCCTCACCTTGGTGCCGCCAGCATTCCCATCTACCGCGCCACAACGCCAAGCTACTACTCAGGGCGAGCGCTGAAGGGCTGGGCCTGATCAGACAACGATTGAGCATTTTTGGATAGGTTTCCGCCCTTATATCGGTAGTTGCCGGCATCAACCTTTGTCTGAAAATCAAGAGCACCGAGCGTCAACTCAGATCGACGCTGAAATGTAATCCATGCTGCGCTTCACGGCATCAGTAACATCTTTTAGGTCGTGCACTTCCCTAGCGAACGGCTCGAAGCTGTAAGCACCATCGTAACCTGCCGCCTCAAGCGCCTTGATCTGGGCGATGTTTTCCAACCGGTCTTCCGCGTCAACGAGAACGCGGTGAGCGTCCAGCATGTCTGCAACGGAGACGGCCCGGTCGGTGACACCGGAAATGTGGACAAGGCCGGTGCGTTCGGGGAAGAAGACGCTCTCACGTGCCAGATGGTGATGGAAGGTGTCGTGCACCAGCCTGTAGACATCGTGGCCGTCGGCTGCATTGATTGCCCTCACGGCCTCCGCTTTGGTGCGCAGAGAGGAGGCAGGAAAGCCGAGTGGTTCAATAAGACCGGTGAGGCCGCGGTCCAGAAGCAAAGGTTTCATAGCCTCTAGCGCCGCGACAAGCTCATCGAAAGGCACCGCCGTGCCATCATTGAGCGGACACATGACAAGCGCCTTGGCGCCGCTTGCTTGCGCGTAATCGGCCATGGCGACGGCGCGCTGCGGCAGGTCACCCGACCAGACGTTGAAGGGATAAAGCGCGTTAATGGAGATGATCGTCACGCCGGCCTTTTCAGCCGCCGCCTTCACGGCAGCCGGCTCCAAAGTGCCGACGATGTCAGGCAGGTCGCCGCGGATTTCGACTTCGGTGAGGCCGAGCGTGCGGGCAGTTGCAAAGAACTGCTCGAGGGAAAGCTTGGGCGCGGTGATGTGGTTGATGGCGAAACGCATGCAAACCTCGTTGATGAGAGGAGTTTTTCCAAGCGTAAAGCCGATCTGGCGACCAGTCCAGCGTTCACACATGCAAACGCCCGCGCCAACGGCGCGAGCGTATAACGACCGGAATGATCGCCCAGGCTGAACGAGGATCAGACCCGCTCCAGCGCCACGGCAATACCCTGCCCGACGCCGATGCACATGGTGGCGAGCGCCAGCCGTTTGCCGGTCAGCGACAGTTCAAGCGCCGCCGTGCCGGCGATGCGGGCGCCCGACATGCCGAGCGGATGGCCGAGCGCGATGGCGCCGCCATTGGCATTCACTCGCGCATCGTCATCGGCAATGCCGAGTTGGCGCAGCGTGGCGAGGCCCTGGCTGGCGAAGGCCTCGTTCAGCTCGATCACATCGAGCTGCTCCTGTTTCAGCCCGAGCCGCGAAAGCAGCTTGGCCGAGGCCGGGGCCGGGCCGATGCCCATGACGCGCGGGGGCACGCCGGCGGCGGCACCGCCGAGAATGCGAGCGATGGGGTTAAGGCCATATTTCTTTGCCGCCTCGGCTGAAGCGATGATAAGGGCCGCCGCACCGTCGTTGACACCGGAGGCATTGCCCGCCGTCACCGTTGCACCGTCCCGCTTGTTCACGGGTTTGAGTTTCGCCAATGCTTCGAGACTGGTCGCGCGCGGATGTTCGTCCTTCGAAACGACAAGCGGATCGCCCTTGCGCTGCGGGATCGTTACCGAGACGATCTCCTTGGCGAGGCGGCCATTGGCCTGCGCATCCGCCGCCTTCTGCTGGCTGCGCACGGCGAAGGCATCCTGATCCTCACGCGAGACCTGATAATCGACGGCGACATTGTCACCCGTTTCCGGCATGGAATCGACGCCATATTGCGCCTTCATCAGCGGATTGACGAAACGCCAGCCAATAGTGGTGTCGTAGATTTCGGCGTTACGGGAAAAGGCGCTTTCCGCCTTTGGCATAACGAAGGGCGCGCGGCTCATGCTCTCGACGCCGCCGGCGATCATCAGTTCCGCCTCGCCCGATTTGACGGCGCGGGCGGCCGCGATGAGTGCATCCATGCCTGAGCCGCACAGCCGGTTGATCGTCGTTCCCGTCACGGAAACCGGCAGGCCGGCAAGCAGCAGCGACATGCGCGCGACGTTACGATTGTCCTCACCTGCCTGATTGGCACAGCCGAAGATCACATCCTCGACGGCCTCCCAATCGAGGGAAGCGTTGCGCTCCATCAGCGCCTTCAGCGGCACCGCGCCGAGATCGTCGGCCCGCACGGAGGAGAGCGCGCCGCCGAAGCGGCCGATGGGCGTGCGGATATAATCGCAGATATATGCTTCGGTCATCGGTGTTTCCTCAAAGTTCCGGCGCGACGAGATCGGCAACCGCGCCATCGACATGAAGCGGCGCGCCGGTCATGGCCTGCAATTCCTCGAATGTCATCGCCGGCAGCTTTTCGCGCAGCACGAAACGGCCGTCCACCACGTCGATCACCGCATGGCTGGTATAGATGCGGGTGATGCAGCCGACGCCGGTCAGCGGGAAGGCGCATTTCTCGACGAGCTTCGGCTCGCCGTTCTTGGTGACATGTTCGGTGATGACGAAGACCTGCTTGGCGCCATGCACCAGATCCATGGCCCCGCCGACGGCCGGCACACCCTTGGAGCCGACGCGCCAATTGGCGAGATCGCCGTTTTGCGCCACCTGATAGGCGCCGAGGATCGCCACATCCAGATGCCCGCCACGCACCATGGCGAAGCTGTCGGCATGGTGGAAGAAGGCGGCGCCCGGCTTCAGCGTCACGGCCTTCTTGCCGGCATTAATGAGGTTCCAGTCCTCCTCGCCTTCCGGCGGTGCCTCGCCGAAATTCAGGATACCGTTTTCGGTGTGAAAGATCGCCTGACGGCCAGGCGGCTGGTAACGCGCCACCATTTCCGGAAAGCCGATGCCGAGATTGACGTAGGCGCCGTCTTCGATGTCCTGCGCCGCACGCCAGGCGATCTGGGCGTTGGAAAGCTTGATGTCTTCGCGGGTGTCGGTAGTCTGGGTCATGCGTAGGCTACTCCGGCGCGAATGAGGACTTCTTCCTGTTGCGGATCGGGGATTTCGACGACGCCGTTCACGAAAATGCCCGGTGTGACGACGTGCTCCGGGTCGATTTCGCCGGCGGCGACGATTCTGGAGACCTGCGCGATGGTAGTCTTCGCGGCCATGCACATCAGCGGGTTGAAATTGCGCCCGGCCTTGTTGTAGGTGAGGTTGCCATGGGTATCGCCGAGCTCGGCCTTGACGATGGCGAAATCCGCCTTCAGCCAGCGTTCCTGCACATAGGAGCGGCCGTCAAATTCCGCGATGATCTTGCCATTGGCCAGTTCGGTGCCGAAGCCCGTCGGGGTGTAGAAGGCCGGAATGCCCGCACCGCCCGCGCGGATGCGCTCGGCAAGCGTGCCCTGCGGCACCAGTTCCAGCTCGATTTCGCCGGCCAGATAGCGGTCGGTGAAGGCACGCGGATCCGAAGAGCGCGGGAAGGAGCAGATCATCTTTTTGACCATGCCCGCATCGATCATCGCGGCGATGCCGATGCGGCCGTTGCCGGCATTGTTGTTGATGACAGTCAGGTTCCTCGGGCCTTTGTCGATCAGTGCGTGGATCAGCTCGATCGGCGCGCCGGAGCCGCCGAAACCGCCGATCATGATCGTCGCACCGTCACCGATGCCCGAAAGCGCCTTTTCGGCGCTCTTGATTGTCTTGTCCATTCTCAAAACCTCCATCCAGCCGAGCGGATGCAACCGGCAAGGCTGCTTGGCCATGAGGTAATGCCGAAATTGCCTCGACGGCAAGAGTTTTGTGCGTTATATAATTTTTGTTCGTATATCGCACAGAATGGAGCTTCAGCATGGCCGTCAGCGAAAGAGACATGATGGGCGGTCTCGCCAAGGGATTGCGGGTGATCGAGGCTTTCAGCGCCGAGCGGCCGCGCCTGTCCATCTCCGATGCCGCCGAGATCGCCGGGCTGGACCGCGCCACCACACGTCGCTGTCTGCTCACGCTTTCGGAGCTTGGCTATGCGGCCTATGACGGCAAGTTCTTTACCGTGACGCCGAAGGTGCTGCGGCTCGGCACCGGCTGCCTCGCCACGATGCCGCTGCCGAAGATCGTCCAGCCGCTCATCGACCGCCTCTCGGAAGAGATCGGCCAGAGCACCTCCGTCTCTATCCTGGACGAGACCGAAATTGTTTACGTCGCCCGCGCCGCCCAGCAGCGGGTCATGTCCATTGCATTGATGCCGGGGTCGCGCCTGCCTGCCTATTGCACCTCGATGGGCCGCGTTCTTCTTGCCGCGCAAACGCCAGAGCGGCGGCGCGACATTCTCGACGCCTCCCGGCTGGTCGCCCGCACGGAAAAAACGATCATCGACACGGACGCTTTGCTCGCCGAATTCGAGGCGGCCGCCCGTCGCGGCTATGCCCTGATCGATCAGGAAGTCGAAATCGGTCTTCGCTCCATCGCCGTGCCGCTGAAAAGCGTGCGCGGCCGGACGGTCGCTGCGCTGAATGTCGGGCTCGCTGCCTCGGTCGCATCCATGGAGGATCTGGTGGAGCGTTATCTTCCCGCACTTCTTTCGGTTCAGCGGGAACTGGCGAGAATGCTGGTCTGAGGCTGAGGCAGGGCCTGCCGCGTGCCGGTATCGCCCATTTTGCGCTGTTCTGCCAGACGCCAGGCGCGCGGTGTCATGCCGGTTTCCCGCCTGAAAAAGCGGTTGAAATAGGCGGGATCGGCAAAACCAAGCCCTTCGGCGATCATCTGGACGCTCAAGACGGTGAAGACCAGTTCCTGCTGGGCAATTTCGATCTGACGCTTGGCAATCAGCCGCTGCAGGCTGACGCCGGAGACCGAACGGACAAGCCGGTTAAGATGGGTCTCGGACAGACCGAGCTTCCCTGCATAAAACCCGGCTTTCCGCGGCTCGCGGATATGGCGGGCAATCAGCGACAGCAACCGTTCGAAACGCTGCTCGACGAGGCCGTCGCCGCTCGTTTCCGCAAGCGGCCGCGCCGCCCGCGAAAGAAGCGTGAGCACGGTGGCGAGCTGGCCTTCGATCATCGCGTCGCGGCCAATCTCACGCGCCTGATATTCCGTAGAAATCCGTTCGAACCCGCTGCGCAGGCACTCCCCCTCGGCAAAATCCCGCAAGGGCAGAAGCACCGGCTGCTGAAAATTCCGCAACAACAACGCCTGCACCGATGCCGTCAGCGCGCCAGGCAGCATGGTGACGATCACGCCGCCGATATCGCGTGAAAAACGAAAACCATGTTCGAAGCCAGGCGGCACGATGATGGCCACCGGCGGCCGGATGGGCTCGATGCTGCCTTCCAGCAAGGCATCACCCTCGCCACCAGAAATGTACAAGATTTGTAGAAAGGCGGCATGGCGGTGCAGACCGATTTCAAAGCGGTGCAGGCTGCTCCGAGAAAAAAGCGTCTCGCAATGGAAGCGAAAATCGCTGCCCTGTGCGGCCTCCTCGCCATAAAGCGCTTCGTTGGCGGTCGCCCGCATCTCATCCCCCTTCTGCGGCTGATGGTCGGATTGTGCAATTTACGGATCAGAAAGTCCATTGAGCTTCCGGCGACGCCTGGTCAATTTCTTGACCGCAGAGAAGTTCGGGAGGAAACAATGCGTACACAGGTCGTCATCATCGGTTCGGGCCCATCTGGGCTTCTGCTTGGCCAGCTTCTGGCGAAAGCCGGCGTCGAGACCGTCATTCTCGATCGGGTCAGCAAGGATTATATCCTCGGCCGTGTTCGCGCCGGCGTGCTGGAAGATGGCACCGTGCGGCTCATGGAAAAGGTCGGCGCGGATAAGCGCCTGCGCCGCGAGGGCCTGCCGCATGAGGGTTTTTCGCTGACCTTTGATGGTCGAGACCACCGCATCGATCTCTTCGATCTCACCGGCGGTAGCCAGGTCATGGTCTATGGCCAGACCGAGGTGACCCATGATCTGATGGATGTGCGCGAGGCAGCAAACCTCGTGACCATCTACGATGCCGCCAATGTCGAACCGCATGATTTCGATGGTGGAAACCCCTATGTCACCTATCAGAAAGACGGCGTAAACTACCGGATTGATTGCGATTTTATTGCCGGCTGCGATGGCTTCCATGGCGTGAGCCGCAAATCCGTGCCGCAGGCCGCCATCACGGAATTCGAGAAGGTCTATCCCTTCGGCTGGCTCGGCATTCTTGCAGAGGTTCCGCCGGTCAGCCACGAACTCATCTATGCCAACCACCCACGCGGTTTCGCCCTTTGCTCCATGCGGTCGCACATGCGCAGCCGGTATTACATTCAATGTTCGCTGGAGGACCGGCCGGAAGACTGGAGTGACGAGCGCTTCTGGGATGAAATCCGCCGTCGCCTGCCGGAAAACCATGCAGATGTCATGGTGACCGGCCCATCCTTCGAAAAATCGATCGCGCCGCTCCGATCGTTCGTCAGCGAGCCGATGCGGTTTGGGCGGCTGTTTTTAGCGGGGGACGCCGCCCATATCGTACCGCCGACGGGCGCCAAGGGCCTTAACCTTGCCGCCAGCGATGTCCACTATCTGAGCGAAGCACTGATCGAATTTTATCGCGACAGGTCGCAAGCTGGCATCGATGCCTATTCGCAGAAGGCACTTTCGCGCGTCTGGAAGGCAGTGCGCTTTTCCTGGTGGATGACGACGATGATGCATCGTTTCCCGGACACGGGGGATTTCGGCCAGCGCATTCAGGAGGCGGAGCTAGATTATCTCGTGCAATCGCGTGCTGCCTCGACCGCGCTTGCGGAGAATTACGTGGGGCTGCCTTACTAAGAACCAGCCTCCGCCCTCCCATCCAGCAACTCGCCCGCCGCCTCGCGGATGGCCTGCATCAGAAGCGAGAGCGGCAGCGAGGGCTGCGTATCGGCCCTCACAGTCAGCCCCACCGGGCCGCTGGTATCGCCGGTCTCGACCGGCAGAATTTCGAGGATGCCATCCGCCACATCCGCCGCCACCACACCCTCCGAGATGATCCAGATCGCGTCGCTGGCGCGCAGAAAGGCGCGGCCGAAGGCGTCCGACACGGTTTCGATGCGGATCGGCAGTGCCGGAACGCCATTGGCGATCAAAAACTGCTCCACGACAGGACCGATGACGGACTGCCGCGTCGGCATCAGCACCGGATATTCATGCAGGTGATCGAACACCGAAACACCGGGCGACAGCAGCGGGTGGCCGGCCCGCACCACGAAGCGCACCTTTTCCGAATAGAGGTGTTCAAAGGAAAAACCCGCCATCTTCTGCGGTGCGGCCAGACGGCCGACGACGAGATCGAGATCGCCGACGCGAAGCTGCTCCAGCAAAACGGCGTTTTCGCCCGTCACGATCTTCACCGGGCTGCCGGTCTTTTCCGCCAGGAACCCCGCCATTGCCTTTGGCATGATACGGACCGAAACCGTCGGCAGAGCACCCACCCGCACAGGCGGGCCGGCGCGCGCCGCCTCCTGCGAAACCGAATCCACCGCCTGGCGCAGCGCCGTCATCGTCGCCCCGGCATGACGCAGGAAAACCTCGCCATAGCGGCTGATGCGAATGCCGCGCCCTTCCCGGTCGAACAGCGAAACGCCGAGAATCTCTTCGAGCTCGCGAATGGTCTTCGTCACCGCCGGCTGGCTGACATGCAGGATTTCCGCAGCACGGATGACGCTTTTTTGTCGCGCAACCTCCACGAAAGTCTGCAGGTGCCGGAATTTGATACGCTGATCGACCATCGCTTCGTATAATCCACAGGTTATGATTTTCGTCTATAATGTCATTTTACTTAACCGGAACCGGCTTGCAATATACTTCGCAGGAGGAGCATGCCATGCATTTTCTGCGCTGCGACGACGCCGTCATCCAGTACCGCGCCAAGGGATTGGAGACCGGCAAACCAGTCATAGCCTTCATCAATTCGCTAGGGACCGATTTCCGCATCTGGGATGCGGTCATCGAGGCGTTGGGTGATGACTACGCCTACGTGCTGCACGACAAGCGCGGCCACGGGCTCTCCGACGTCGGTCGTGCTCCCTATTCGATCGACGATCATACACGCGACCTGATTGCGCTTCTCGATCATCTTGGCGTCAAAAACGCCGTCATCTGGGGCCTGTCTGTCGGAGGGCTGATTGCACAGGGCCTTTATGCGCGCCGGCCCGATCTCGTACGCGCATTGGTGCTCAGCAATACCGCGCATAAGATCGGCACAGCCGAAATGTGGAATGCCCGTATCGACAAGATCGCCGCCGATGGCCTTGCGTCGCTGGTGGATCCCGTCATGGAGAGATGGTTCACGCCCGTCTTCCGCCGGCAGGACAACGCCGCCTATGCCGGTGCCTGCAACATGCTCTCCCAGCAGCCAGAGGCCGGTTACAGCGGCACCTGTGCCGCCATTCGTGACGCGGATTTCACCGACGAGGCCGGCCGCATCGCCGTGCCGACGCTTTGTGTTGCGGGCGATCAGGACGGCTCGACCCCGCCGGAACTGGTGCAATCGCTGGCGGCTCTCATCCCAGCGAGCCGCTTCCACACCGTTACCGGCTGCGGCCACATCCCCTGCCTTGAACAGCCGCTTGCCTACACGCAGGCAGTTAGCATTTTTCTGAAGACCTTGCCGGAGCACTGACCGATGGCGGACCATATCGACAAGAACGAACGTTTCGAACAGGGCATGAAAACCCGCCGCTCGGTGCTGGGTGACGCCCATGTCGACCGCGCGCAGACCTTGACGACGGCTTTCGACCAGCCGTTCCAGCAACTCATCACCGAAGGGGCATGGGGCACGGTCTGGTCCGGCACCCATTTCACGAAGCGTGAGCGCTCGATCGTCACCATCGCCCTGCTGGCGGCACTGGGGCAGGATGAGGAGCTTGCCATGCATGTGCGCGCCACCGTCAATACCGGCGCCACGGAAGCGGATATTCGCGAGGCGCTGATGCATGTGGCGATCTATGCCGGCGTGCCCGCTTCCAACCATGCGTTCAAGATTGCCAAGCTTGCCCTGGCGGGCATGAAAGCTGATAGTTTCAGTGAGGAGGAGACGAAATGAGCAACCAGCCGCCCGAAACGGGACCGTTCTTCGCACGCAACCGCGATATTCACCCGCTGGCCTATGCGCCCGGCTACAAGACCTCGATCCTGCGCTCGCCGCAGCGGGCACTGATTTCGCTTGAGGGCACCAAGAGCGAGATCACCGGTCCGGTCTTCGGCCACGGCATGCTGAACCCGCTGGATAACGACCTCATCCTCAACTATGCCCGCCCCGGCGAAATGCCGGTCGGCCCGCGTATTCTCGTTCACGGCCGAGTGCTGGACGAGCGCGGCCGGGGCGTGGATGGCGCGCTGGTGGAGTTCTGGCAGGCCAATGCCGGCGGCCGTTACCGCCACAAGAAGGAAAGCTACCTCGCCGCCATCGATCCGAATTTCGGCGGCGTCGGCCGCACCATCACGGACGAAAACGGTTACTACTGGTTCAAGACCATCCAGCCGGGCGCATATCCCTGGCCCAACGGCGTCAATGACTGGCGGCCGGCCCACATCCATTTCTCGGTCTTCGGCCATGGTTTCGCCCAGCGGCTGATTACCCAGATGTATTTCGAAGGCGATCCGCTGATCTGGAAATGTCCGATCGTCAAGACCATTCCGGATGAGGATGCCATAAATCGCTTGATCGCACCGCTGGACATGAATGCGGCCCTGCCGATGGACATGCTGGCCTACAGGTTCGATATCGTGCTGCGTGGCCGCCGCTCGACCCTTTTCGAAAACCGCATGGAGGGCAACTGACCATGGTACAGCCGCTCAACTACTTCAAGGAAACCGCCTCGCAGACCGCAGGCCCCTATGTGCATATTGGCTGCACACCCAATTTCGTCGGCATCGAAGGCGTGTTCGAAAAGGATCTCGGTTCCGGTCCGCTTTATAATGACAAGGCCCGCGGCGAGCGCATCAGCGTGCGCGGCACGGTTTATGATGGTGCCGGAATGGCATTGAAGGACGCGCTGATCGAAATCTGGCAGGCGGATACCGACGGTTATTACAACAGCCCGAGCGAAACACGCGGCAAGGCCGACCCGAATTTCATCGGCTGGGGCCGCTCGCCCGGAGACATGGATAGTGGCGAATTCGTCTTCGAAACCATTAAGCCTGGCTCGGTGCCGTTCCGTGATGGCCGGCCGATGGCGCCGCACATCACCTTCTGGATCGTCGCGCGTGGCATCAATATCGGCCTGCAGACCCGCATGTATTTCCCGGAGGAACAGGAGGCCAATGCCGCCGATCCCGTTCTCGCCCGCATCGAGCAGAAAAGCCGCATCGCCACGCTCGTCGCCAAAAAAGAGGAAGGCAATGTTTATCGTTTCGATATCCGCCTTCAGGGCGAAGGCGAAACCGTGTTTTTCGATATCTGACGCATATCGCGCAGAAGTGTGCAGCGGTTTTGCGACGACGATATGCGTAAAAGAAAGCGAGCCGGACGATGACCCTTTCCCCCTTCGAGCATCCGTTTCTGTCAGGCCTTTTCGGCGATAGCGAAATCGTCGAACTATTCTCGGCAAGGGCTGATATTGACGCCATGGTCCGTTTCGAGACGGCTCTGGCGCAGGCGCAAGCCGGGACGGGCATCATCTCCGAGGATGCGGCGGAGGCAATCGTCTCGGGGCTTTCGGACTTCGCCGCCGATATGACCGCCCTTCGTCATGGCGTCGCGAAAGACGGCGTGGTGGTGCCTGAGCTCGTGCGGCAGATGCGGGCAGCCGTCGCCGGCAAGGTGGCGGACAAGGTGCATTTCGGCGCAACCAGCCAGGATGTCATCGATACCAGCCTGATGCTCCGGCTGAAGGCTGCGGTCGAAATCATCGCCGCCCGGCTCGGCCACCTCATTGACACCCTGGGCGACCTGGCGTCCCGCGATGGCCACAATCCCTTGACGGGTTATACCCGCATGCAGGCCGCCATTGGCATCACAGTGGCCGAGCGCACGGCAAGCTGGATCGCGCCGCTTGAGCGCCACCTGCTCAGGCTCGAAACCTTCGCGCAGAGCGGTTTTGCCCTGCAATTCGGCGGCGCCGCCGGTACACTGGAAAAGCTCGGCGACAATGCCGCAGCGGTGCGCGCCGATCTTGCAAAACGGCTGGGCCTTGCCGACAGACAGCAATGGCAGAGCCAGCGCGACGGCATCGCCGAATTCGGCAATATTCTCTCGCTTGTGACAGGCTCACTTGGCAAGTTCGGGCAGGATATCGCGCTGATGGCCGAACTCGGCGGAGAGATTCGCCTCTCCGGCGGCGGCGGTTCTTCGGCCATGCCGCACAAGCAAAACCCCGTCAATGCCGAGACGCTGGTGGCGCTCGCCCGCTTTAACGCGGTGCAAATCTCCGCACTGCACCAGTCGCTCGTGCATGAACAGGAACGCTCCGGCGCCGGCTGGATGCTGGAATGGCTGTCGCTGCCGCAGATGGTGACGGCGACCGGCGCTTCGCTGTTAATAGCTGATCGTCTGGCGGCGCAGATAGACCAGCTGGGGACGAGCAAAGACTAGCCGGACTGCTTTAGCCTACTCTTTCAGTTGAAGTCTAGACGGCGAGGCGCTGCTCTGCCGCAGATTGGTCTCGTGACGACGAGTAAGTTAAAGCACGACTTTAGTTATTGATAATAAACGGCTTATTTGCCGCTCAATAACATTCGAAAATCAGTTCCAAGACTGCTTTTTCACCGCATGCAAGACTTGACACCAAAATGAACTAACTGGTACAAACATTATCAATAAGGCCGTACCCGGACGAGGAATGAGAGTTCCGGGATGAGCAGAACCGGGTGGAGGGCTTCGACGCGAAACATCGTCGAAGCAGTGCGGACAGGATAATTACCTGTCCAAGCCCGGAAGGGTTGGAGGAAGAATGTCTTACAGTCTCGATTTTTCGGCGGTCATAGAGCGCCTGCCCGAGCTGCTTTTGGCCTGCCTTGCGACAATTGGGCTGGCTATTGCCGGCATGTCGCTCGCCACCGTCATCGGCGTTCTCGGCGTCGTTGCCCGCCGGTCTCGCTTTAAGCTGCTGCGCGGGCTCGTCATCGGTTTTGTCGAAGTCATCCGCAACACGCCGTTTCTGGTGCAGATTTTCTTCATCTTCTTCGCCCTGCCGCAGATCGGTGTCAAACTTAACCCGACGGCCACGGCGATCATTGCGCTTGCTCTGAACGGCGGCGCCTATGCGATTGAAATCATTCGCGGTGGCGTCGATTCCATTCCAAAGGGCCAGGTGGAGGCAGGGCTTGCGCTGGGGCTTCATCGCGCCCAGATTTTCCGTCACATCATCTTAAAGCCAGCGCTGCGGGCGGTTTACCCCTCGCTCACCAGCCAGTTCATCATGCTGACGCTGACGACCTCGGTCTGCACCTCGATCGCGGCTTACGAACTGACCTCCGTGGCTCAGAAAATCGAGGCGGATACGTTCCGTTCCTTTGAAGTCTATTTTTCGATCACACTGCTTTATCTGGTCATTTCCTCGCTGATGATGGGCATTTTCGCGCTCATCTCGCGCACGTCCTTCAGCTATCCGGTCAAGTGAGGAGAAGACCATGGCATCCATCGGCCCCAACGAACTCTTCTTCCTCATGCAGGGTCTAAAATGGACCCTCGCACTGACCATCATCGGCTTCATCGGCGGCGGCATCTTCGGTCTTTGCGTGGCGCTTGCCCGTGTCGCCGACAGGCCGGCAGTCCAGCGGGCAAGTGCCGCATTCATCGCCGTGTTCCAGGGCACGCCGCTCCTGATGCAGCTCTTCGTCGTCTATTACGGCGTGGCGCTTGCCGGCCTCAATGTGGATGCGTGGATCGCGGTCGCCATCGCCTTCACCCTGCATGCCAGCGCGTTTCTGGGTGAAATCTGGCGCGGCGGCATCCAGGCGGTGCCGAAGGGTCAAACGGAAGCAGCCAACGCGCTCGGCCTACATTACGTGTCTCGAATGAAAGACGTGGTGCTGCCGCAGGCCTTCAAGATTTCGCTGCCGGCCACCATTGGCTTCCTGGTGCAACTCATCAAGGGCACCTCGCTTGCCGCGATTGTCGGCTTCGTTGAGCTCTCCCGCGCGGGCCAGATCGTCTCCAACCAGACGTTCCGCCCCCTCACCGTCTTTGCCATCGTCGGCATCATCTATTTCCTGATCTGCTGGCCGCTTTCCCTTTGGGGCGCTGGCGTCGAAAAGCGGCTGCAGGCCGCGTCCCGCTAATCATCAAAAATCATCTCATCAGCTTTGTAAGGAGGAGCAAAAGATGAAAACCACCACTATGAAATTCTCACGTCGTGCGATGCTCGCACTCGCTGCGGCAACGGTCGCCCTGCCCTTCGTGGCGCCAGTCGACGCTTTTGCTGGCACCGTGGAAGAAGCCAAGGCCAAGGGCAAAGTCGTCATCGGTATTCAGGGTGACAATTCGCCGTGGGGCTTCGTCAATTCCAGCGGCGTACAGGACGGTCTCGATGCCGATATCGGCAAGGCTTTCGCCGACTATCTTGGCGTGAAGGCCGAGTTCGTGCCGCTCGCTGTCGCCAACCGTATTCCGGCACTGCTAACCGGCAAGGTCGATGTCCTTTTCGCAACCATGGGCATGACTGCCGAGCGCGCCAAGACCATCCAGTATTCCAAGCCCTATGCCGGTAACGTGCTCTCCGTCTATGGTCCCAAAGACAAGAAGATTGCCGGTTACGACGATCTGACCGGCGTTGCCGTCGGCGTTCCGAAGTCGAGCGCCATGGACACGGCAATCACCGCCGGCGCCGGCTCCAAGGCTAACATTCTTCGTTTTGACGACGACGCCGCAAACATCCAGGCGCTGATTTCCGGCCAGGTTGAAGTCGTCGGCGGCAACCAGTTCTACGGTGACCGCCTGAACAAGGCTGCTGATGGAAAATACGAATCGAAGTTCGACCTGACGACGCTTTACAACGGCGCCGGCACCCGCCCGGGTGAGAAAGACTGGAACGAAACCATCAACGCCTTCCTCGACAAGATCAAGTCTGATGGCCAGCTCGCCAAGATCTACGACAAGTGGATGAAGCGCGAAGTACCGGCATTCCCCGAAAGCCTGCCGGATATCCCGTTTACCGTGAAGTGACCCTTCACCCGGGTGCGAGATCGAAATATCGGGAGGAAACCGATGGGAATCTTCAGACATAAGACAGCATGGCGTACTGCACTTGCCGTCGGATTGGCAGCCTTGCTGCCAATCCTGACGCCACCGGGTGCAAGTGCCAGAACATTGGAAGAAGCCAAGGCAAGCGGCAAGGTGGTGATCGGCATTCAGGGCGACAATGCACCCTGGGGCTTCATTAATTCATCAGGCGTGCAGGAGGGCTACGATGCCGACTTGGCTCGGGGGTTTGCGGACTATCTTGGACTGAAAGTGGAGTTCGTGCCGCTTGCGGTCGCCAACCGTATACCGACCCTTCGCACCGGCAAGGTCGACGCGCTCTTCGCATCGATGGGGATGACGCCGGAACGTGCCAAGAACGTGCAATATGCACAGCCTTACGCTCATAACGTCATGTCGGTTTACGCCACGAAGGACAAGAAGATCGCCAATTTTGACGATCTGACCGGAATGACCGTCGGCGCACCGAAATCCAGCCCCATGGATACGGCATTGACTGCAGGGGCCGGCACCAAGGCGAATATCCTTCGCTTCGATGACGACGCCGCCACCATTCAGGCGATCCTGTCGGGCCAGATCGAGGCGATCGGCGGCAACCAGTTTTATGGGGACCGTCTCGCGGCCGCAGGGGGCAAGGATTACGAGGTAAAGTTCGACCTTGTGACCCTCTACAACAGCGCCGCTACCCGCCCAGGTGAAAAGGACTGGAACGAAGCGCTCAACGCCTGGCTCGACAAGGCCAAGGCCAATGGCGACCTCGCAAAAGTCTACGCCAAATGGATGAAGCGCCCGGTTCCGGAATTTCCGGCCTCGCTTCCCGACATTCCCTACACCGTCAACTAAACGCTGCTGCAAAGCATGAAGGAAAGCTCCATGTCGCAATCCGCCGAACAGGCTCCGCTGATCGCCCTCGAAGGGGTTGGAAAGTGGTATGGAGCCTTCCACGCGCTGAAAAACGTCAACATGACAGTTCGCAAAGGCGAGAAGATCGTTCTCTGCGGCCCGTCCGGCTCGGGAAAATCAACGCTCATCCGCTGCATCAATCACCTGGAAGAAATCCAGGAAGGCAAGATCACTGTTGAGGGCACAACGCTCTCGGATTCGAGCCGCGCCATCGATGCGGTGCGTCGCGAAGTGGGGATGGTCTTCCAGAGCTTTAATCTTTTCCCGCATAAGACCATCATGGAAAACTGTACGCTTGCCCCGATGCGTGTGAAGGGCGTGTCGAAAGCCGACGCAGAGGCGACTGCGCGCAAGTATCTGGAGCGCGTACGGATTCTCAATCAGGCAGACAAATACCCGGCCCAGCTGTCCGGTGGCCAGCAGCAGCGTGCGGCGATCGCGCGTGCGCTGTGCATGGAACCGAAGGCCATGCTGTTTGATGAGCCGACATCGGCGCTCGATCCGGAAATGGTCAAGGAAGTGCTCGACACCATGATCGGTCTTGCCCGCGACGGCATGACGATGATCTGCGTGACCCATGAAATGGGTTTCGCCCGGCAGGTTGCCGATAGAGTGATCTTCATGTCGGAAGGCGAGATCATCGAAGAAGGTCCGCCGGACGAATTTTTCCGCGACCCCAAGCACCAGCGCACGCGCACGTTCCTCGGCGAAATTCTCGCCCACCATTGAGGTTCGCGCGCTCTTAAGGCGGGCGGGTACCGTCCCGCCTCTCCCACACCGTCCGATGAGCGACACCTGATCATGACAGAAAAAAAATCCTTCAAGGTCGGCCTGATAGGCGCCGACATCCAGCTATCGAAATCGCCTGCCCTGCATATGCGCGAGGGGGCGGCCCATGGTCTCGATTATTCCTATGAGCTTGTGGATGTCACCGCCCGCAAACTGCCGGAAACGGCGCTTCCGGAGCTTCTTTCCGAGCTCGAAGCACGCGGGTTTGCCGGCACCAACATTACCCATCCGTTCAAGCAGGCGGTCATCCCGCATCTGCATGAACTGTCGGACGACGCCCGGATGCTGGGAGCCGTCAATACGGTGGTCTTCCGCGACGGGCGACGGATCGGCCACAATACGGACTGGTATGGCTTTCACGAGAGCTTCGTCCGTGGCCTGCCGGATGCAAAGCGGGATCGGGCTCTACTGGTTGGCGCGGGCGGCGCCGGGGTTGCCGTCGCACACGCGGCGCTGAAGCTCGACATTGCCCGTCTTGATATTTTTGATCGGGATATGGCAAGGGCCGAGCGCCTGGCGCAGGATCTCAACGGCCGTTTTGGTGAGGGCCGCGCCTTTGCGGTGAATGACGCGGCTGCGTCCCTGACCTATGCAGATGGCCTGATCCACGCCACCCCGATGGGCATGCCCGCCCATCCCGGCATGCCGGTTGCTGCCGATCTCATCGAACAGCGACATTGGGTGGCAGACATTGTCTACATGCCGCTTGTGACAGCGCTTTTGGCCACGGCGGCGCAGAAGGGTTGCCGCACCTTGCCAGGCGGCGGCATGACCGTGTTCCAGGCCGTTGGCGCCTTCCGGCTGTTCTGCGGACGCGAGCCGGACGCCGAGCGCATGACGGCGCATTTTACCGAATTATGCATGGCGGAGGGCGTAGCATGAGCCTTTTCACGGTCCTCAACGGTCCCAATCTTAACCTGCTTGGCCAGCGCCAGCCGGAAATCTATGGCTATGAAACGCTTGCCGACGTCGAAGCAAACTGCCGCGCCATCGCCGACGCTGCCGGCCACACGCTGTTTTTTGCCCAGAGCAACCGGGAATATGAGATCATCGACTGGATCCATGAAGCCCGCGGCAAGTCAGCGGGCATCGTCATCAATCCCGGCGCGTTCACACACACGTCTGTGGCAATCCTCGATGCCTTGAATACCTTCGAGGCTCCCGTCATCGAGGTGCACATCTCGAACATTCATAAGCGCGAGGCCTTCCGGCACCACTCCTATATTTCGCCCCGTGCAGAGGGCGTAATCGCTGGATTGGGTATCGAAGGATACGAGGTGGCTCTCAGCCACCTTATCAAGCGTCTTTCACGATCTTCGTGAGATGGGCGGGCGCCAGCACATAACGCAGCACCATGTCGCTGGCGTGCCGCGACAATGTCTCCTGGCCATGATCGGTAAAGAGGCTGTCGCCAAAGATAAACGAGAACGTCGCGACATTAGAGACGTTGAAAAACGACAGGGCGCTGATCTGCCAGTGCAATTCCAGGGGGTCGATGCCCTGCCGAAAGATGCCGCTCTGCTGGCCGCGCACCAGCACGCTCTCCAGCGCATCGATGGCGGTGCGGTTCAACTCGCGTATGGTCCCGGAAGACTGCATGTGCCGCCCGTGGTGAATATTCTCAATCATCACCATTCGGATGAAGGCCGGATTACGCCGGTGGTGATCGAAGGTGAACCGACAGAGCTTCTCGAGTGCCGCCACAGGCTCCAGCTCATCCAGGCCCAGATCGCTTTCCCCACCGCGTACCTTGGCATATGCCTCTTCCAGCACATGCTGGTAAAGGCTCTCCTTGTCGGTGAAGTAATAATAGATCATGCGCTTGGACGTGCGCGTGCGCGCGGCGATCTCGTCGATCCGCGCTCCCGACAGACCGTTTTGCGAAAATTCTTCCATCGCCACGGACAGAATATCGCGCCGCACACCCTCCGGGTCCCGTTTCGCCGGGCGGGTCTCTGCTGTGCCTTTGGAAGTCGCGGTTTTCGTCATGGTCGATCAATCCACCCTTGGGCTTGCGGTTCCCGCCCACGCCCGCATTATTAACCAATCAGTACATAAGGCTGAAAAGGAAGGCAATATGGCGAGCTATGACACAGGAAGACACGGCATGCCAATGCGCACATCCATTGCAACCGTATCGATCAGTGGCGAATTTCCCGAAAAACTAGCGGCGATTGCCAAGGCGGGCTTTGCGGGCGTTGAGATTTTCGAAAACGATTTCCTGACCTATGATGCGTCGCCGCGCGAGGTGAAGGCGCTGGCCGCCGATCATGGCCTTGAGATTACCCTCTTCCAGCCCTTCCGCGACTTCGAGGGCATGCCGGAGCCGCACCGTGCCCGCGCCTTTGAGCGCGCTCAACGCAAATTCGACATCATGGGCGAACTCGGCACCGATCTGATGTTGATCTGCTCGAATGTGTCGCCCGTTTCGCTCGGCGGCATAGACCGCGCTGCCGCAGATTTCCATCAACTGGGTGAGCTTGCCGCAAAACACGGCGTGCGCGTCGGTTACGAGGCGCTTGCCTGGGGCCGCCATATCAGCGACCACCGTGATGCCTGGGAAGTGGTGCGCCGTGCCGACCACGCCAATGTCGGCATCATTCTTGACAGTTTTCACACGCTGTCGCGCAAGATCGATCCCAATTCGATCCGTTCCATTCCCGGCGACAAGATCTTCATCGTGCAGCTGGCCGATGCGCCGCTGATCGACATGGACCTGCTCTACTGGAGCCGCCATTTCCGCAACATGCCGGGCGAAGGCGATCTGCCCGTGGTGGATTTCATGCGGGCCGTGGCGGCAACCGGCTATAGTGGGCCGCTTTCGCTCGAAATCTTCAACGACCAGTTCCGTGGCGGCTCGGCCCGGCTACTTGCGGAAGATGGTCACCGTTCGCTGATCAACCTCATGGACCAGGTGCGGCGTCTCGAACCCGATATCCGCATCGATGTACCAGCGATGCCGGAACGGGTGAACACGCAGGGTGTCGAATTCGTCGAATTCACCACGGCGCCGGAGGAAAAGGCCAATCTGGAAGCGTTGCTTGCCACGCTCGGCTTTGAGAAATCGGCGCAGCACCGCAACCGCACGGTCGATCTCTATACGCAGGGCGACATCCGCATCGTCATCAATACCAGCGATGACGGCGACAGCTTCGCCGGTGCCTCCTATTCGATCCACGGCACGAATGCCTATGCCTTCGGGTTGAAGGTCGATGATGCCAAGGCGGCACTGGCGCGGGCAGAAGCGCTGGGGGCCCCGACCTTTGCCGAACCGCGCAAATCTGGCGAAGTCGCCGTTCCCGCCATTCAGGGCGTGGGCAACGGCGTCATCTATTTCCTCGATGCTTCGCCGGCGCTCGCCTCTATCTGGGACACGGAATTCGTGCCGACACAGGGGCACAAGACGGCCAGCGATGCCGGCCTGACGCGTATCGATCATCTCGCGCAAACAACGCATTATGATGAAATGCTGACCTGGCTTCTGTTTTACACCTCGCTGTTTTCCTCCCGCCGCACGCCGATGATCGATGTGGTCGATCCGGGTGGGCTGGTGCGCAGCCAGGCGATTGAAAGCGTACCCTCGCCGCATTTCCGCCTGACCATGAACGGTGCCGACAATCGCAAGACCTTCGCCGGCAAATTCCTAGCCGAAGGTTTCGGGACCAGCATCCAGCACATCGCCTTTGGCACAAGCGATATTTTCGCGACGGCCAAGGCAATGCAGGCGCGCGGTTTTCAGGCCCTGCCGATCTCGCGCAATTATTACGACGATCTGGAAGCCCGTTTCGGTCTGGAACCGGAATTTTCCGATGCGCTCAGAGCAGCAAGCATCCTTTATGACCGCGACGATAACGGCGAATATTTCCAGATCTACAGCCGCACCTTCGGCGAAGGTTTCTTCTTCGAAATCGTCGAAAGGCGTGGGGCTTACGGCGGCTATGGCGCCATGAACGCCCCATTCCGCATCGCCGCGCAACGACGGCTTGCGCCGCCGGTTGGCATGCCGAAGGAATAAGTCTCGGCAGCGAAATCCGAACAGGCCGCAGCGGGCAGGAATGCCGCCGCGGCCTGTTCTCATTTATTCCATTGTCGTTATCTCGTAATCGCGTGGAATGGCAGAGGTCGACATAAACCACTCCGACGCCCGCGTCCGCCGCTGATGAAAATCAAAGGCGGCACGATCAGCAAAAAGCTCCTCAACCCGCCAGATCAGGGGATCGTCTGTCTCGGATACCTCAAAGGAAATGCAGCCGGGTTCCTCTCTCGTCAGACGAAGATGTTCAGGAAGGTGGCGCCGGACCAGTTCGACATCATCCCTGGACAAGCATCGTAGAAAGCCCCTCAGCCTAACTGCGCCTGCACTATTGTTCACGCTAGGCATTCCCTTTCCTCTTCATTCTTCTCAGCGTTTTAGTGACACCAAGGCGGAATACGCGCCTCTTTGCGCAGCATTACACAGGATCACGCGTTCAAAATCGGTGCATTTGCGCATTTGTAGAGCAGTACACAAAAATTGTTCAACACTATGGACATGATTGTTCTGTTTTGTTAGCTTTTTTCTATAAAACAAAGGTGGGGAGAATAAGGTTTCATGCGCATTGTCGAATTGGCGTCCGGCGTTTCGCGTCGGGCGGTGGCCATCGATGTAAAAGGCACGGCTGCGGGAGTAGTCCGGCTACTAATCCGGGGCATCGCTTGTCGTACGGCCCTCTGTGAAAAAACATCCTGAAGATGCGATCTCACCCGACATTTTCGACATTTCCGCCCGGCGTTGCGCGAAGCTCGCCTGACCATCACTCTTTTCTTTTTCCAGACCACCGCGCCCCCTCACCGGCGCAAGCCACGCCGGAGACACTGACATGACTGCCGCAAACGCAAACGCCCTGCTGTCCGTCGAAGGCCTGAGCGTCGAATTTGGCAACAGCCGCGTCGTGGACGATATTTCCTTCTGCGTCGAGCCCGGCCGCACGGTGGCGATCGTCGGCGAATCCGGTTCGGGAAAATCGGTCACGTCGCTCTCCACCATGCGCCTTGCGGACATGATGGGCGCGACCTACCCCACCGGCAAAATCATGTTTGAAGGCAGGAACTTGCTGAAGGTCTCTCAGAAAGAGATGCGCTCGATCCGCGGCAAGGAGATCGCCATGATCTTCCAGGAGCCGATGACCTCGCTCAACCCTGTGTTCACCATCGGCGACCAGATCTGCGAAGTGCTTGTCCTGCATGAAGAGATGAGCAAGCAGGCAGCGATGGCAGAAGCACAGAAGCTGCTTGAAATGGTGCGCCTGCCCGATGCAGCCGAACTTCTGAAGCGATACCCGCACCAGCTTTCCGGCGGTATGCGTCAGCGCGTGATGATTGCCATGGCCCTCGCCTGCCGGCCCAAGCTTCTGATTGCCGACGAGCCGACGACGGCGCTTGACGTGACCATTCAGGCGCAAATCCTCAACATCATGCGCGACCTGCAAAAGAAGCTCGGCATGGGCATGGTCTTCATCACCCATGACATGGGCGTGGTGGCGGAAATGGCCGATGACGTGGTCGTCATGTGGAAGGGCAAGAAGGTTGAGGAAGGGCCGGTGAAGGATATCTTCGCCAACCCACAGCACCCTTACACGCGCGCCCTGCTTTCCGCCGTTCCGCGCCTCGGCAGTATGGAAGGCGAAGAATACCCGAAACGCCTGCCGCTTACCGTCCTACAGGATGGCCAGCCGATCGTAATCGGAGAGGAACGTGTCCAAAACACCGTGAAATCTGGTGAAAAGCCGCTGCTCTCGGTCAAGGACCTGTTCGTGCGCTTCGATATCCGCAAGAACCTGTTCGGCAAGGCAACGCACCGCCTCAGCGCCGTGCAGAAGGTCAGCTTCGATATTCATCCCGGCGAAACGCTGGCGCTTGTGGGCGAATCCGGTTCCGGCAAATCCACCATCGGCCGCACCATCCAGCAATTGCAGACGGCCATCTCGGGCGAAATAACCTTCAACGGCCGCAGCTTTGCACAGATGTCGGCGGCGGAACGCTTCCGCATGCGTCAGGAAGTGCAATATATCTTCCAGGACCCCTTCGCCTCGCTCGATCCGCGCAAGACTGTTGGTTTCTCGATTGCCGAGCCGATCAACACCCATGGTTTGATCAATGATCAGAAGGCGGTACGCCGGCGGGTGGATGAATTGCTGGAGCGTGTGGGCCTCTCCTCCGAGCACGCCGCGCGGTATCCGCACGAGTTTTCCGGCGGTCAGCGCCAGCGCGTCTGCATTGCCCGCGCGCTCGCTTCCGATCCAAAGCTCATCATTGCCGACGAGGCGCTTTCGGCGCTCGATGTCTCCATTCAGGCGCAGATCATCAATCTGTTCATGGATTTGCAGGCCGAGCGCGGGCTGGCTTACCTGTTCATCAGCCATGACATGGCTGTCGTGGAAAAGATGAGCCATCGCGTCGCCGTGCTTTATCTCGGCCAGATCATGGAAATGGGCAGCCGCCGGCAGGTCTTCGAAACGCCGACGCATGATTACACCCGCCGCCTGCTATCAGCCGTGCCGGTGGCCGATCCGACCATAGAGCGCCGCATCGCGATGATCGAGGGCGAAATTCCCAATCCCGTGCGCCGTGTCGGCGATGAGCCGGCCATTCTCGCCCATGAGGAAATCAATCCGGGCCACTTCATCGCGAAGAGCGCCTGAATAACAACCAGAACCGCAACCATCTGAAGAGGAACAGGTAGATGACAATGATAAAGAAGGGGATGACGACAACGTTCGTCGCGCTTGCCATGGCCGCCACGGCCTTCACCGCCGCACCGGCGCTTGCCGCCGGCAAGATGACAATTTCCAGCCCGCAGGATCCGGGCAGCTGGGATCCGATCGATACCTTCCTCGTGCAATGGGCGGCTGTCGCCACCAACATCTTCGATGGCCTGACCTATCGCGGCCCGGACCTGAAGGTTGTGCCCGGCCTTGCCGAATCCTGGGAAGAGCTGGATGAGGGCAAGCGCATCCGCTTCAAGCTGCGCCAAAACGTCAAGTTCCACAACGGTGAGCCCTTCAACGCCGCCGCCGTCAAGTTTACCTTCGAGCGCCTCCTCGGCGAACAGGGTGCCAAGGGACCGCAGCGCTCTAACTATGTCGCCATCGAAAGCGTTGATGTCATCGACGATTACACCGTCGACATGAAGCTGAAGGCGCCGGATCCGGTTCTGCTCACCAAGCTTGCCGGTTATGGCGGCATGATCGTGCCGCCGAAATACATTCAGGAAAAGGGCGAGGACAACTTCAACCTCAATCCCGTCGGCACCGGCGCATTCAAATTCGTCTCCTATGCGCCGAAGACCAACATCAAGCTGGAAGCCAACCCGGATTATTGGGGCGGTGCACCGAAGCTTTCCGAACTGGAATACCGCTTCATCTCCGAGCCAGCGACCGCCGTTGCCGAATTGCAGGCCGGTCGCGTCGATCTCGTCATTCCGCCGACCATACCGATCGGCATGATCCCGGTAATTGAAGGCGATTCCAAGCTTCAGATCCTCAGCGTCCCCGGCCCGACGGTCGATGCACTGCGTTTCAATACCCGTGACGGCATCACCGCCGATCCGAAGGTGCGCAAGGCAATCATCATGGCGGTCGACCGCGGCACCATCGTCAAATCGATCCTCGCCGGTCAGGCATCGGAGATCGCGAGCTTCCAGAGCGCGCTGTCCTTCGGTTACGATCCGGAACTGAAGCCGCTGCCTTACGATCCGGAAGGCGCAAAGAAGCTGCTCGCGGAAGTCGGCGTCAAGCCGGGTGCTGCGTTGCAAATCGATATCAGAGGCAACGACGCGACGATGAACGAAGTGGCGCAGGTCATTTCCAGCTATCTGTCGATGGTCGGCATCACCGCCACCATCAAGCCCTATGAGACGAACGTTCTCTTGAACGACATCATCCCGCAGGGCAAGACCGGCGCGATGTTCCAGCAGAAGTGGGGCGGCTGGACCTTTGATTACGACAACACCGCCTATTCCATGTATCACTCGGGTGAAAAGTGGAACCCCTATGACAAGGACGAAAAGCTGGACAAGCTGCTGGAATCCCAGCGTCCGCTGACCGACCGTGCCGAGCGTGAAAAAATCCTCAAGGAGATCGGCAGCTACACCGCCGAGCGCGCGCTGGAAATCCCGCTTTACAATACCAATGCCATTTACGGCATCAACAAGCGCGTCAAGGGTTTCGTCGCACCGCCGGATAACCGTCTGAAGCTGACCGACGTCACCGTCGAATAATCAGGCTGGTTTTTCTGATCAACACACCTTGCCCGCCGCAACGCGGGCAAGGCTGGGTCTCTCTTCAAGGTAAAAAACGTGGCCGGTTTCCTCATCAAGCGATTGCTGCAGGCGATTTTTGTCGTCATAGCCATCACCCTTCTCGTTTCCTTCGCCATCCGCCTCACGGGTGACCCCGCCGTCACCATGTTCCAGGGCGGCGGCAGCATGACGGAAGATGATCTGGCGCGCATCCGTGCGGTGCTCGGCACCGACCGGCCGTTTTTCGTGCAATATTTCAGCTTCCTGAAGGGCCTCGTGACGCTGGATTTCGGCCGCAGCTTCACCGGCAGCACGCCGGTCTCGCGCCTCATTGCCGATGCCCTGCCCGCAACGCTGCTTCTCGCCTTCATCTCCATGGCGGTGTCGATTGCCCTTTCCATTCCGCTCGGCATCAAGGCGGCGACCTCGCGTGGCAAGACGGCCGATCAGGTGATCCGCATCTTCTCGCTCGTCGGTCTGTCCTTCCCGAATTTCTGGCTGGCCACGATGCTCGTGCTCCTGTTCTCCATCACGCTCGGCTGGCTGCCGCCCAGCGGCATGGGTGGTTTTGCGAGCTACATCATGCCCGCGGTCACCATGGGTGTGATCCTGACGGCCACCAATGTCCGCCTTGTGCGCACCGCCATGCTCGATACGCTGCGCTCGCAATATGTCATGGTGGCGCGCGCCAAGGGCCTGAGTGAAAGCAAGGTTCTTTACAAACACGCGCTGCGCAATTGCGCCATTCCGCTCATCACCTATTTCGGCCTGCAATTCGGTGGGCTGCTCGGCGGCATCGTCGTTATCGAGCGCGTCTTCAACTGGCCGGGTCTCGGAACGCTCGCCTTCGATGCCGTCGGTGCGCGTGATTATCCCGTGCTCCAGGCCGTCATCACCGTTCTGTCGCTGATGATCGTCGGCATCAACCTTCTGGTCGATATCGCCTACGGGCTTGTCGATCCGCGCATCCGCACGGAGTAAGTGACGATGGCTGCCAAAACCTCGCGTCTCGCGCGCTTCACCAATCTGGAATTCGTCCTCGGCGCGTCGCTGACGACAATCATCTGCCTCGCCGTCCTCTTTTCCGACGTGCTGTTTCCGGGCGGGGCCGACAAGATCGACCTGATGGCGCGCCTTGCCAAACCCTTCGCCAATGCCGCCCATCCGCTTGGCACCGATCCGCTCGGACGTGATGTGCTCGCCCGTGTCGTTGCTGGCGGCAAGATTTCGCTGCTGGTCGGTTTCACCTCGGTCATCGGTGCTGTCATCTTCGGCGTCGCTGTCGGACTTGTTGCCGGTTATTACCGAGGCTTCTGGGATATGCTGGTCATGCGCTTTGCCGATATCCAGCTCGCCATGCCCTTCATTCTCTTGGCCATCACCTTCATCGCCATTGTCGGCGGCAGTCTCACCAACACCATCATCCTCCTGATCGTCTCGCAATGGGTGCAATATGCCCGCCTCGTGCGCGGCTCGGTAATGACGCTCAGGGAGCGCGAGTTCATCCTTTCCGCCCGCGCTATTGGCGTGAAAGACTGGCGCATTATCCTTCAGCACCTGCTGCCGAACCTCATCGGCCCCGTCATCGTGCTGATGACGCTGAATGTCGCCAACAACATCCTGCTGGAAAGCAGCCTCACCTTCCTTGGTCTCGGCGTTGATCCGACAATTCCAAGCTGGGGCGGCATGCTGGCGGATGGGCGTACCTATCTGCAGACGGCATGGTGGGTCAGCGTCTTTCCAGGCCTTGCTATCCTTCTCACCGTGCTTGGCCTTAACCTTCTCGGCGACTGGCTGCGCGACAGCCTCGACCCGACAGGCAGAACCTCGAGGTAACCAGATGAGCCAGATTTTCGACCAGACTTTCGCGCGCACTCTGGATACCTTGATCGCCCGCGCCGAGCCCGGCCAGTCCTTCGAGGCATGGACCTTCGATGACGCCAAAAGCCGCCGCGAGACCGAAGAGAGGCTGAAGAAAAAAGGCGTCTGCGCCCGCATCCGCAGCGCCTACAAGCCGCTTCTCTTCACGTTTCTGGAGGAGATCAATTTCGATGGCGTCGACGCCATCGAGGTGCGTTACCCGGTGCACGAAAACGCCCCCGCCAACCGATTCCGGCTGGAGGCCTATCCGCTGGCGGCGCTGGTGGGCGATGCGAAGCTGGATTTCATCGCCCGTAAGGACGATGCCTTCCATTATGACGTTACGCTAAGCCGCAACGGCAAAACGGAAACTCTCAAGGTTCTCGCTCCAAACCGGGTCCATACCGATATCGTGGGTGAAACCAATGTCTCCCCCACCGGTTGGTTCCGGCTTGCCGGTGATGCCTCGGGCGAGCGGCTGGAGACGGAATACGAACAGCTTTTCGAAGCAGCAATTCATGCCGTCGCCAATCATGGCTGGGGTAATGACGAGCCTTATTTCGAAGAACTGAACATCCGCGTCGCTCATCCTGCCGAGGACATGGCTCTGCCCATCGGCGACGAGGTGATCAGCTTGCGCGAAGCGCTGCATGAGGATTTCTATTTCTCGCTGCTCGAATTCTTCCAGAAGAAATCCGGCCGCCCGCTGGGTGACCGGGGCCTGAGACCCGGCCAGATCGTGCCGGAAACAGTAAAAAGCGAAGGTGAAATCTCCGTCCACATCGAGACCCGAAAGCTGACCAAAGCCTTCCTCGATGGCGGCGAGCAGCCGATCGATAAGGCCAGCGAACCGATCGCGGCTGGGCAACTTTTGGCTCTGCTGGCGGATATCGGTGGCGAGGCCTTCGATGCCCGCTCCCGCTCCGGCCGCATCCTTTCCGCCCGTTACGTGGCCGGCAGCGATGCCGCCGTGATGGTGAGCGGCGGCCAGCACCCGAACGAGACGACGGGCATCGTCGGTGCCATCCGCGCCGCGCGCAAACTCGCGGAGCGCAAGGGTGCGCATTTCACGATTTCTCCGCTGGAAAACCCTGACGGTTATGCCCTGCACCAGCGCCTTCGCGTCGATAATCCCCGCCATATGCACCATGCCGCGCGCTACACGGCACTCGGTGATGATCTCGAATATCGCACGCCGGAAAATTCAGGCGCACATCTCAACGAGAAGGAAATCCGTTTCAGGGCGCAGGAGTTGAGCGGCGCCAGCCTGCATGTGAACCTGCACGGTTATCCTTCGCATGAATGGACCAGACCACTATCCGGTTACGTGCCGCGCAATTTCGCCATGTGGACGCTGCCGAAGGGTTTCTTCCTCATCATCCGCCACCATGCGGACTGGGAAAGGCAGGCCGAAGCCCTGCTCGACAGGGTAACCCGTCATCTCGGCGCCATTCCCGGCCTGCTCGACTACAATAACCGCCAAATCGCGCTTTATGAGACCCACGCTGGCGAAACCGGTTTCCGCATCATCAACGGCTTCCCCTGTCTGTCGTCCATCGACGACCGCCACACCGTGCCGATGACGCTGATCACGGAATATCCAGATGAGACCATCTACGGCGACGATTTCATCACCGGCCACACGGCGCAAATGGAAACGGTTCTATCGGCCTATGATGCCTGGCAGGAGATTATGTCCGCCGAAACCGCCTGAATTCTCAGTCGGCGGCTCATTTCGCCGGATTCGCGGCAGCGAGCTTCTGATCCCGCTGCTTCTCAAGCAACTTTTTGCCCTTGCTGAGAATGTGAAGATTAGCAGCATCGAGTTTGTTGTAACCGGCTTGAATGATATCGAGATCGGCGACATGGCCGATGGCCGCCAGATTGTGCATGACATCGCCAACCGCGACATCGATGCTTAGGGCTGGCTTAATCCCCATGTCCTTTGCCGCAGCTTGTAGGTCTTCTACCGTTCCGCCCATGGCGTGATACAGGGTGAGCGCCTTGCGCAGAAACTCTTCCCGTCGCTCCACTTTATTGTTGAGCATCTTTTCCCCGACGAGGGTCCGCATCAGCTCGACAGCTTTGTTCTGATATTCGCCCATCAAGACACCGAATAAAGTTCAAAAATATGCTTTGGGACACTAGCGACAATCCCCTTAGAACTCGTTAAAGCGTGGGTTGCACCCAGCGAGGGATCAGGCTGCGGCCTAAGCTGGTTTGCGACGCGGCCGCGCTCTGAAGTCCTAAACGCGAAGAACGCCAAGCGACGGCTTATTGATAACCATCAGGTTATCTATTTTCCCCCTTAATTCATTTTACATCAGCGACTACACTCCTCACTCTGCAGGCTGGGCCAGTGGATGGGAGCCAAGGGCCGCTTGGGAGGAAATCATGAAGTTGCCGATTATCGCCGCGATCGCGGCCACTCTTTTCAGTTCCGTCGCCGCGGCAGACACGATCAAGGTCGGTGTCATTGGGCCGATGTCGGGTCCCTTCGCAATCCACGGCAAAAATTTCAAGGCGGGCATCGATGCATGGCTTGCGCTGAACGGTAACAAGATCGGCGATAACACGATCGAAGTTGTCTACCGCGATGTTCCGCAGCCGGACCCCGCGCAATCCAAAGCGCTGGCACAGGAACTCGTGGTCAAGGAAGGCGTGCAATATCTGGGTGGTTTCATGTTCACGCCCGATGCGATGGCCGTGACGCCGCTTTTGAAGCAGGGCAACGTTGCTATGGTTGTCATGAACGCTGCAACCTCCGCCATCGTCACCAAAAGCCCCTACGTCGTGCGCACTTCCTTTACGACGTGGCAAACCTCGACCCCGATCGCGAAGGTGGCGTTTGATGGTGGTGTGAAGAAGGTGATTTCGCTTGTCACCGACTACGGTCCTGGCGTGGACGCCGAAAACGCCTTCAAAGCGGCATTCACCGCAGCGGGGGGCGAAGTGGTGGAAAGCATTCGCATGCCACTTGCCACCAACGACTTCAGCCCCATCATGCAGCGCGCAAAGGATTCTGGCGCGCAAGGCGTCTTCGCCTTCTTGCCATCCGGCCCCACGACGCTTGGCTTCGTCAAGGCATTTAACGACAACGGCCTGAAATCGGCAGGCATCAAGCTTTTCGGTCCCGGCGATCTTACGCAGGAGCCAGATCTGCCAGCGCTCGGCGAAGCCGCGCTCGGCATGCAGACGACCTTCCATTATTCAGTGTCGCACGATTCGCCTGAAAACAAGGCCTTCATCGAAGCTGTCGGCAAGGCCATCGGTAATCCGAAGGACATCTCGTTCACGTCAGTCGGGGCTTACGACGGCATGTACGTCATCAGCAAGATGATCGAAGCGACCGGCGGAAAGCAGAATGCGGAGAAGGCGGTCGACGCCGTGAAAGGTCTGTCCTGGACAAGTCCCCGTGGCCCTGTCAGCATCGATCCCGAAAGCCGGCATATCACCCAAAACATCTATCTGCGTGAAGTCGCCAAGGCGGATGATGGGTCCTATTATAACAAGGAAACACGGACCTTCGAAAAGCAGGGCGATCCGGGCCTTGCGGCGGCGAAATAAAGCAAGGCCTCCAGCAAGCTTGTCGGGCCGCCGGTAGCGGCCCGTCTCCAGCCCATAGGGGCGTATGTGGCACGGGAGGAGCTCTTTCAGCATGCAGACGGTTTTCAGCATCCTCATCGATGCACTCGCCTATGGCATGGTCCTGTTCATTATCTCCATCGGACTCTCCGTCACGATGGGGCTGATGCGTGTGGTCAACCTCGCGCATGGCGCCTTTGCCATGATCGGCGGCTACCTCGCGTCCTACGCTGCCCATGGCCTTGGCCTTGGTTATGCCGTTGCGATCCTCGTCGCCATCGTCGGCACCATCGTCATCGCCATTCCGCTTGAGCGTTTCCTCTACCGTCGCATCTATGGTGCACCAGAGCTGACGCAGGTGCTGATGACCATTGGCATCACCTTCTGTATCATCGGCATCGCCAACTTCGTGTTCGGGCCGACGCTCAAGACCATCCCCTTACCGCCGCAGCTCGCGGGGCCGACCGATCTCGGTTTCCGTACCATCGCGACCCACCGCATCTTTGCAATTGCCTGCGGTCTCGCCGTGGCAGGGGCGCTTTGGTTCACATTTGAAAAGACTGCGTTTGGTATCAAGCTGCGGGCGGCGGTCGATAACGCCGCCATGGCGGCGGCACTCGGCGTGCGCACCGAGGTCATCTATGCCGTCAGCTTCGCCATCGCAGTGGGCCTTGCCGCCATGGGCGGTGTCATCGGGGCCGAGCTGCTGCCGGTCGAACCCTATTATGCGCTGCGCTACATGGTCACCTTCCTCGTGGTGGTTTCGGTCGGCGGCGCAGGCTCCATTCCGGGTGCGCTGATCGCGTGCCTCCTGCTTGGCGCCATTGACACAACCGGGCGGTATCTTGCCCCCGAATACGGCGAATTCTTCTTTTATCTGGCGGTCATCGTGATCATCACGCTGTTCCCGCGCGGCCTTCTTGGAAGGGCGAAATGAGATGGCGGTGCTCATGAACGAAGCGACTGAAATTGCCGCAGCTTCCACGGCACGCTCGCCGCTGCGCGCGCTCGTGGGACCAGCGCTCATTATCGCTGCCGCCACCATCGGCTACTTTCTGTTTCCCGATAATCTGGCGCTCCTGACCCGTATCATCGCCATTGCACTTCTGGTGCTTTCGATCGATCTGGTGACCGGCTATTGCGGTGTCGCGACGCTCGGACACGCCGCCCTGTTCGGCGCGGGCGCCTATGCCGCCGGCATCGCAGCTGCGCATTTTGAAATCACCGATCCGCTTCTCATGACAGCGATCGGCGCCGTCGCAGGCGGCATTTCCGGCCTTTTATCCGGCGCCGTGCTGCTGCGTGCCCATGGCCTGCCGCAGCTCGTGCTTTCCATCGCCGTCATCCATCTGTTTCACGAGGCGGCCAACAAGGCATCAGGCTGGACGGGCGGCAGCGACGGCCTCTCGGGCATTTCTCCCGACGCCCTTTTCGGCACGTTCGATTTCGATCTCTTTGGACGTACCGCCTATATTTATGGTGTGTCTCTTTTGCTCCTCGTCTTCGTAGCTCTGAAGATCGTGGTTCACTCTCCCTTCGGCATGTTGTGCCGCGGCGTCAAGCAGGACAGCGTTCGCATTCAAGCCATGGGTGGCTCCGTCAACGGTACGATCTTGAAGATGTTCGTGATATCGGGAATCGTCGCCGGCATCGGGGGCGCGCTCAACGCCATTTCCACACAGGTCGTCGGTCTCGACAGCCTCTCCTTTACGCTCTCTGCCGAGGGCCTGGTCATGCTGGTGCTGGGCGGCACAGGTTCCCTCTACGGGGCACTCATCGGAACCGTCACCTTCATGTGGTTTGAGGATGTCGTTTCCGCGGCCAATCCCTTCCACTGGCTCACAATTGTCGGCCTGCTGCTGATCGCAGTGGTGCTTTTTGCACCGCGTGGACTTTATGGTGCAGGTGAGCAAATCATTGCGCGCATCCGAGGAGGCCGCACATGAACGCCATTTTCGAGGTCTCTGGCCTCCAGAAAAATTTCGGTGGTCTCGTCGTCACCAACAATGTCTCGCTGTCGCTTTCGCCGGGCGACCGCACGGTCCTGATCGGCCCCAATGGCGCCGGCAAGACGACCTTCGTCAACCTCGTTACCGGCAATATCAGGCCGTCAGCCGGCACGGTGCGCATTGCCGGGGAAGACGTCACCGGCCTCAGCGCCAGCCAGCGGGTCAAACGCGGCCTCGTGCGCTCCTTTCAGGTTACCCGTCTGTTTCAGGATATGACGCCGGAAGAACACGTCGCGCTCGCCATTCTCCAGCGTGAGGGCAAGACGGGTCGAATTTTCGGCCGTTACCGCGCCATGCCCTCGGTCATGAGCGAAGCCCGCGATATTCTTGGGACGCTCGGACTCCTCGCCCTTTCGCAAACCCGGGTGCGTGAGATTGCCTACGGCCAGCAACGGCTCATCGAGATTGCGCTTGCCATGGCACTTCGCCCGAAAATCCTGCTGCTCGATGAGCCCGCCGCAGGCGTGCCCTCCACGGAAACGGCGCGCATCGAACAGGCGCTCGACCGGCTGCCCGCAGACCTCGCCATCCTGATGATCGAGCACGACATGGATCTGGTCTTCCGTTTTGCCAAACGTGTGGTGGTGCTTGCTGCAGGTGCGGTGATCTTTGATGGTTCGCCTGAAGAAGTCACCAGCAATGCGGAAGTCCGCCAAGCCTATCTGGGAAGTTACGCCGATGCCCGCAGCGCCGCTTGAAATCGTCAACCTCACGGCCGGCTATGGCCCGACAAAGGTCATCGAGGGCCTGTCGCTTTCCGTGCCATCAGGCTCGCGTTTCGCCGTGCTCGGCCGCAACGGCGTCGGCAAGACAAGCCTCTTCGCCACGCTGGCCGGCCAGACGAAACGCTTTTCCGGCGATATCCGCATCGGCGGACTGGATATTGCCACCCTGCCGAGCGCCGCGCGTGCGCAGGCTGGCCTCGGTTACGTGCCGCAAACACGCGATGTCTTCCCGACGCTGACTGTCGAGGAAAATCTATTTGTCGGCCTCAAGGGGCGTCCAAAGTCCGCGATCGACGAAGCCTACACGCTGTTTCCGCGTCTGAAGGAGCGCCGCCGAAATCTCGGTTCGCAGCTATCTGGCGGCGAGCAGCAGATGCTGTCGACAGCAAGAACGATTCTTGGCCAGCCGCGCGTGCTGCTCCTGGACGAGCCACTTGAGGGTCTTGCGCCGGTTATCTGCGAAGAGCTGATGGCCGCCTTTTCCAAACTCGCCCAGTCCGGCGAAATGACCATTCTCCTCGTCGAGCAGCGCATTCAGATGGCCATCGATTTTGCCGATCACGCCATTATCATGGAACGCGGCCGTATCGTCTGGAACGGGCCATCAGGCGATCTTGTTGAGAACCCTGCGCTCATCGATACCCATCTCGGCGTGGGTGGGCTACACTGAGCGGCTTGCCTCTTGCTTCCGTGCCATGCCGAGCAGGCACATAACCCGTTGTCTCATCACCGTAGTCATCGGTCCGGTGCGCGAGGCGCCCTCGCTGATGAGGAACACCATCGATTATGCCGCCTCCTGCACCAGATGCCCGGCCGAAACTTCCCGATAACGTCGTTGAGGTGCCACATAGTCCACCGGTCGTATCGGGCTTTTGATCTCATCTGTCGCCATGTTGCGCTTGATCTGTCTCCGCGCGGGATCTGGCACTGGAACGGCGGACATCAATTTCTTCGTATAGGGATGTTGTGGGTTGTCGAAGACTGCCGCACGTGGGCCGATTTCGACAATTTCGCCCAGGTACATGACTGCCACACGATGGCTAACACGTTCTACCACCGCCATGTCATGGCTGATGAAGAGAAAGGCGAGGTTGAGGCTTTGCTGCAGATCGAGCAGCAAATTGCAAACCTGGGCCTTGATTGAAACGTCGAGCGCCGAGACCGCCTCATCGGCCACGATGACCTTCGGATCGAGCATCAGTGAGCGAGCAATGGCGACACGCTGGCGCTGACCGCCGGAAAATTCGTGCGGAAAGCGCCGCATCATATCCGGATTAAGGCCCACCTTTTCGATCAGGTCCGCGGCTTTGTCGCGCGCTTGCTGCTTACTGCCGAGCCGATGCTCCACGAACGGCTCCATAATCGCCGTGCCGACGCTCATGCGCGGATCAAGGCTGGCAAAAGGATCCTGAAAGATCATCTGCACGCTACGGCGCATCGTGCGCAGCGTCATCCTGTCGAGCTTCAGCACCTCGTAGCCGTCGAGCGTAACATCGCCCGAAGTGGGCTCGATCAACCGCGTGATAGACCGGCCCGTCGTGGATTTGCCGCAGCCGGATTCGCCAACCAGCGACAGGGTTTCCCCCTCAGCCAGATCGAACGAGACTTTCTCCACCGCATGGACAGCGCCGGATTTGCGACCGAAAAGACCTGAGCGAATATCAAATCGGGTCGTCAGGTCTTTGACCGAAAGGATCGGCGTCTTGCCGCCAGCAACCGTATCTTTCACCTCGATTGTCGGCTGGCTTTCGCCGGTCTTGACGTCGATGATCGGGAAACGGGCGGGGAGCACCCTTTCCTTCATTGAGCCAAGCTTCGGCACTGCAGAAAGCAGCGCGCGCGTATATGGGTGCTGGCCGCGATGGAAGATATCGTCCGTCGTACCGGTTTCCACCACATCGCCGCGGAACATGACGATGGTGCGATCGGACACTTCCGCCACAACGCCCATATCGTGCGTGATGAACAGAACCGACATGCCCTCCTCTTCCTGCAACTGCTTGATGAGGTCGAGGATTTGGCCCTGAATGGTAACATCAAGCGCCGTTGTCGGTTCGTCGGCGATCAGCAATTTCGGTTTGGAGGCCAATGCCATGGCGATCATCACACGTTGGCGCATGCCGCCAGAAAACTGGTGCGGATAATCGTCGAACCGATTTTTTGCATTGGGAATTCGGACCTTCTCGAGCAGGCGAATGACTTCAGCCTTGGCCGCCGAGGACGAGATATCCTGGTGCACGGTCAACGCCTCGGCAATCTGCTTGCCGATCGGGAAAATCGGGTTGAGGCTCGTCATCGGCTCCTGGAAGATCATCGAAATGTCCTTGCCGCGGACCTTGCGCATCTCCTCTTCCGGCAGTGCCAGCAGGTCGCGCCCGCCGAGCATGACCTTGCCTTCGATACGGCTCGTCTTTTTATCGAGCAGCCGCATGATGGAGAGCGACGTCACACTCTTTCCCGAGCCGCTTTCGCCGACGATCGCCACCGTCTCACGGGGCGCAATGTCGAAACTCATATTGCGCACAACGGATTTCCAGCCGCCATCGACGCGGAAGGACGTGGTGAGGTTTTGAACCGACAGGACCGGGCTTATCGAACCGCCAGTCTGTTCCATGGACGTTGCTGCCAAAAGCATGCCGATCTCCAAAAAAGCAGAAGGCGGCCATTTGGCCGCCGGATGTCTTATGCAGCAAGTGCGGTTTCGGCCATCGAAACCCAATAGCTGATGCCGTAAGGCAGCGCGTCGTCGTTAAAGTCATAGGCCGCGTTGTGAAGCCCTGCGGTATCGCCGTTGCCAATGAAGATGAAGGCGCCGGGGCGCGCTTCCAGCATGTAGGAGAAATCCTCGGCGCCCATATGCGGATTGGGATTGGTGTTGACGGCATTCGCGCCGGCGACGCCCATCGCCACACCAGTTGCAAATTCTGTCTCGTCACTGTGGTTGAAGGTGACGGGATAACCGCGATCGTATTTCACCTCTGCCGTTGCGCCATGCGCCATGGCGGTGGCTGTCGCCACTTCTTTCAAGCGCTTTTCGGCGAAATCGCGGGTTTCCGGCAACAGGGTGCGCACCGTTCCCGTCAGTGTCACTGATCCGGGAATGACGTTGGAAGCCGTGCCGCCATGGGTGGTGGCGACGGTGACGACCAGCGACTTCAACGGATCCGTCTCGCGCGAGACGATGGATTGAAGCGCGATGATGATATAGGCCGAGGTCAGAACGGGATCGACGGAAAGGTGGGGGGCCGCCGCATGGCTGCCCTTGCCGGTGACGACGATCTCAAAGCTATCCGCGGCCGCCATGGTGGAGCCCTTGCGAATGGCGAACTGGCCGACAGGAATGCCCGGCTCGTTATGCATACCGTAGACCTGCGAGATGCCGAATTTCTCCATCATGCCGTCGTTCAACATGGCGAGCGCTCCCGCGCCCCCCTCTTCCGCCGGCTGGAAGATCACGGCCACAGACCCTCTGAAATTGCGCGTCTCGGCCAGATATTGCGCCGCACCCAGAAGCATGGCGGTATGTCCGTCATGACCACAGGAATGGGCCTTGCCGGGCGTCTTCGAAGCCCAGGGCTTTCCGCTCGTCTCCAGGATCGGCAACGCATCCATGTCGGAGCGGAAACCGATGGTCGGGCCATCTCCGTGCCGACCCTTGATGATGCCGACGACGCCGGTCTTGCCGATGCCAGTTTCCACTACGTCACAGCCGAAGGATTCCAGTTTTTCAGCCACGAATTTCGAGGTCTCGAAGACATCATAGAGAAGTTCCGGGTGCTCATGCAGATGGCGTCTCCAGCCGGCAACGTCTTCCTGCATTTCAGCCACACGGTTCAATATCGGCATTCTGTTTTTCCCTTTTTTTGTTCCCCGCCGGGTTGTCGGACGACATATTGCGTTGGGAATTTCCGCTTTTGCAAGCATGAATTTTGATAGATGAACGAAAAATAGGCCAAAAGTCGAACGGCTCAAATTTTGTTCATCAATACGACTTTTGGACTTGCTTTTCAAAAAAACTGACAATAGCATCACGTGGAATGAAGGATTATTCCTGAGCAAAGTCAAATACTTACAACAAAAGACCTTGCAGATGATGACGGAAAAAGCGTCAAACATTCAAACAGATAAAATCCAAACAGGGGAAAAATCACCATGAAGAAGCGCAGCATTCTCTTCGCCAGCACGGTGGCGGCTATGGCCTTGGCAGGGTCTGCCGCCCATGCCGAGCGCGGCAGTGACGGCGAGTTGAAAATCCTGTTCTGGCAGGCCGTGTCGACGCTCAACCCCTACCTCTCAGGTGGCACGAAAGAAATCTACAGCTCCTCCGTGGTTATAGAGCCGCTCGCACGCTACGATGAAAAGGGCGAACTGGTTCCGACGTTGGTGAGCGAGATTCCAACGGTTGAGAATGGCGGCGTCGCCAAAGATTTGCTCAGCATGACCTGGAAGCTGAAAAGCGACGTCAAATGGTCCGATGGCACGCCGTTCACAGCCGATGATGTCGTGTTCACCTGGAAATATTGCACGGCGCCTGATGGCGGCTGCGCGCAGGCGGCGCAATATGAGGGTGTGAAGAATGTCGAGGCCATCGACGCCCACACGGTCAAGGTCAGCTTCACCGAACCGAAGCCCTACCCCTATTCCGCCTTCGTTGGCGCACAATCACCCGTCATTCAGAAGAAGCAGTTCGAAAACTGCGTCGGCGCTGCCGCCCCCGGTTGCACATCCGCCAATTTCGGCCCCATCGGCACCGGCCCCTTCGTAGTGAAGGATTTCAAGCCGAACGACGTCATCAGCTACGTCGCCAACCCCAATTATCGCGACCCGGCCAAGCCCGCCTTCGCCACGGTAACGCTGAAGGGCGGTGGTGACGCGGCTTCCGCTGCGCGCGCCGTTCTTGAGACCGGTGAATTCGACTATGCCTGGAACATGCAGGTGGAGCCGGAAATTCTGGCGACCATGGTCGCCGCCGGTAAGGGCAAGCTGGAAACCGCCTTCGGCACCCAGGTCGAGCGCATCAACCTCAATTGGTACAACCCCGATCCCGCTCTCGGAGACAAGCGCTCCACCAAAGAAGCGGGTCCTCATCCGGCCCTGTCCGACCCGGCCGTCCGTCGTGCCCTCTCGCTTGCCATCGACCGCGACATCATCGACGAAGCAGGTTATGGCGAAGCAGGTAAACCGACCTGCAACATCGTACCCGCGCCTCAAGCCGTCGCATCCACCAAGAACGACAGCTGGTGCCTGAAGCAGGATATCGAAGGCGCCAACAAGCTGCTGGACGATGCAGGCTGGGTAAAGGGTGCAGACGGCATCCGCGCCAAGAACGGCGTGAAGCTCTCCTTCCTCTATCAGACCTCCACCAACTCCGTTCGCCAAGCGGCGCAGGAACTGGTGAAGGACATGTGGTCGCAGATTGGCGTTGCTTCCGAATTGCGTAACGTCAGCGCCTCGGTCTTCTTCGGCGGCGATCCGGCAAGCCCGGACACGTTCCAGAAGTTTTACGCCGACGTCGAAATGTACACCAACAATTTCGATGGCACCGACCCGGAGAAATATCTGGCGGAATGGCTTTGCGACAAGATCCCCGCCCCCTCGAATGGCTGGCAGGGACAGAATATTCCGCGTTATTGCAACCCGGAATTCGACAAGCTGGTGGGCGTCCTGTCCAAGACCACCGATTTCGCCAAGCGCGCAGAAATCGCAAAGCAACTGAACGACATGTTGACGGAGGAAGGCGCGCATATTCCGCTCATCCACCGCGGGAATGTTTCCTCGCATTCACTGACGCTCGAAGGCGTCCGCATGAATGCCTGGGACTCCGAACTCTGGAACGTCGCGGACTGGTCCCGCAAGAAGTAACAGGCAGATGCGCCGGCCTCTCTTGCAGGGGCCGGCCTTTTGCATGCCCCCTGGACCATGATCTGAAGACACGGTTGCAGCGTCGTTGCGGAAAAGCTCTCTCTTTTTGTCGCGCCGCGCTCCGGGTCTGGAGAGTTTCAGATGTTTACCTTTACGCTCCGACGGCTTGCCTTTGCCGTACCGACGTTGCTCGTCATCAGCTTCGTCATCTTCGCGCTGCTTGATCTCGCGCCCAACGACCCGACCGGCGACCTGCCGCTGACCATCCCGCCAGAAGTGCGCGAACAGATCCGCGCCTCGCTTGGCCTTAACGAGCCCTTCTTCATCCGTTATCTGATGTGGCTTCAGCAGTTCTTCATCAACGAACCGCTGAACCTTCTGGAAAAGCTGACCGGCTGGCAAATTGGCGATGGCAGCCGCACGCGGATCCTTTCCTGGGCGACGCGCAGCCCCGTGGTCGATCTTGTCATTCAGCGCATGCCGCAGACGCTCTGGGTCGTCGGCCTCGCCTATCTCTTCGGCGCGCTTCTGGCTATCCCGATCGGGGTCATCTCCGCCTATAAGCAATATTCGATCTTCGATCAGATCGGCACCTTCATCTCCATGGTCGGTTATTCGGTGCCGACTTTCTTTACGGGCGTGTTGCTGGTCGTCATCTTCAGCTCCTATCTGCAATGGTTCCCCTCGGTCTACGATACCAATCTCCAGGTAAGGGATTGGGCGAGTTTTGTGGCGCAGGTGAAGCAGATGTTCCTGCCGGTTCTGGTGCTGACACTCTACAACGTCTCACAGATCAGCCGTTTCGTGCGCGCCTCCATGCTCGACAATCTGCACCAGGACTATGTTCGCACCGCGCGTGCAAAGGGCGTGAAGGAAAAGTCCGTTCTGCTGGTGCACGTTCTGCGCAACAGCCTGATCCCTGTCGTGACCGTCATCGCACTCGGCGTACCGACGATCTTTTCCGGCGCCATCATCACCGAGCAGATTTTCCGCGTGAACGGCCTGGGTCAATTGCTGATAACGGCCGTTCAGGGGGCGGATATTCCGCTGGTGCAGACGCTGACATTCATCTTTGCGGTGCTGATCGTGCTCTTCAACCTGATTGCCGACGTGCTTTACGGCATTCTCGACCCGAGGATCCGCTATGACTGATGCCACTATCGCAGCGCCGACAGTTGCGGCCACGCCCGTCAAATCCGCACTCGCCGATATCTGGAAGCAGTTCCGCGCCCACAAGGGCGGCGTGGCCGGTCTCGTCGTCTTCATCTTCATTCTGCTCGCAGTCTATGTCGGCCCTTATATTCACACTGTCGCACCCAACGCCATTAATGTGAGGGAACGCAATCAATGGCCGTCGCTGGCGCATCCCTTCGGCACTGATAATCTCGGCAAGGACATGCTGGCACAGGTTTTGGCGGGCGGGCGCATTTCGCTCGCCGTCGGCATCACTGCCATGCTTCTGGCGCTGTTTCTCGGAACGCTGGTCGGCGTTCTCTCAGGTTATTTCCGTCGGCTTGATGGACCGCTGATGCGGTTGACGGACCTGTTCCTGGCTCTGCCGCTGCTGCCGCTGTTGCTCGTGATCCTGTTGCTGTTCCGCGACACGCTGCGTGCGGCCTTCGGGCCGGAAACCGGCATCTTCATCCTGATCGTCTTCGTGATCGGGATCACCAGCTGGATGCACACGGCCCGCATTGTGCGTGGCGACGTGTTGACGATCAAAAGCCAGGAATTCATCATGGCGGCGAAATCGAGCGGCATGCGCGAATATCGCATCATCATCAGGCATATTCTCCCGAACGTGCTGAGCTCAATCATGGTCTCGGCCACGCTTGGCATCGCATCTGCCATCATCACCGAATCCGCCCTCTCCTTCCTCGGCCTCGGTTTCCCGTCGGATTTCCCGACCTGGGGACGGCTGCTGTTCGACGGGGCGAATTTCCTGCAACTGACACCGTCGCGCGTGTTATGGCCGGGGCTGGCGATTTCGCTGACGGTTCTGAGCGTCAATTACATCGGCGACGCCGTGCGCGATGCGCTCGATCCGCGGGCGTTGAAGAACTGAAGAGACACGCGGCGCATCCCCGCGCCGCGTATCCGTCGTCAATGATAATTCACCTTTTCAGCATCCAGAATGCTGTCCGCATCCAGCGCCGCAATCGGAATATCTGTCCGCGCCGGAATATCGCCGGAAAGCTGAAGCGCGAGATAACGCCCGCAGCAGACGCGCAGGAACGAGGTGAAGTTGCCGAGATCGTGGCCGGCATCGATCGATTCATTGTAAAGCTTGGCGATCAGCTGCACGCTGTTCATGCCATCGCGGCGCGCGATCTCGTCCAGCGTCGTCCAGAAGAAGTTCTCAAGCCGCACACTGGTCACCATGCCGTCGATCCGGAGCGACCGCGTATGGCTTTCCCAAAGCGTGGGGTCTGCCTTGATGAAAAGTTTGCACATGGTTTCCTCCCTCACCACGCCTCAAAAGATAGGCGGAAAACGGGGCTGGCAAAAGCCCCGTTCCACAGGTCTCATTTGGCAAGCACGGCCAGGAATTGCGACAGCCAAGCCGGATGGGCGGGCCACGCGGGCGCCGTCACCAGCTTCCCGTCCGTCACCGCCGCATCGATCGCAATATCCGCGTAGGTGCCGCCGGCCAGTTCCACCTCAGGGCGGCAGGCCGGATAGGCGGAACAGGTGCGGCCCTTCAGGACGCCGGCCGCTGCCAGCAATTGCGCGCCGTGGCAGACAGCCGCAACAGGCTTGTCGGCCTCGAAGAAATGTCTCACCGCAGCCAGCACTTCCGCATTGAGCCGCAGATATTCCGGCGCGCGGCCGCCCGGAATGACCAGCGCATCGTAATCCGCTGGTTTGATATCGGCGAAGGTAGCGTTGAGCGCAAAATTATGGCCGCGTTTTTCCGAGTAGGTCTGGTCGCCCTCGAAATCGTGGATGGCCGTGGCGATGGTTTGGCCCGCCTTCTTGCCGGGGCAGACGGCGTGCACCGTGTGTCCGACAGCAGCCAAGGTCTGGAACGGCACCATGGTCTCGTAATCCTCGGCAAAATCGCCGGTGATCATCAAAATCTTCTTCGGCATGTCTGCTCCTCCCGTTTTCGAATGCCTTTGGGCACCCTAACAGGTGGGATCGAGATGCGGGTATTATGGCAATACTACATGCCGAACAAAGGTGATATTAGCCGGCCGGCGGCTCCGGCCAGCGCCGGACACCGCCGCCCCAATTCTCGAACGCTTTCGAAAGCCGGAGCACAAACAGATCCTCATAACGCGGGCCGACAATCTGCAATCCGATGGGCATGCCGGATGCCGAGAAACCGCAATTGATCGAGGATGCCGGCTGTTCCGACATGTTCCACGGCACGGTAAAGGCGATATGTTCGAAGGGCCGTGCGGGATCATTGGTGGGCGAAGCCCAGTCGGCCGGATATGAGACGATGGGATTGGTCGGTGAAATCACCGCATCCACCGACTGCATCAACCGTCCGGAGGCCTTTCGCATTTCCATGGTCTGGTTGAAACCGAAAACGGCACGTGCACCGGAGACATTTGCGCCCTTTTCCGCCCATTCGCGAATATAGGGAAGGATCGCGGCACGACGATCCGCGCTCAACCCCACCATGTCGCCCCAGAATTTCGCCCGCCAGAAGTCATCCAGCCCATCCAGCATATCCCGTGTCAGCACCGGCTCGACGGGAATGATGATGGCGCCCGCCTGTTCGAACAGCTTCGCTGCCGCCACCACCGCGTCACGCACCTCTTCATCCACAGGAAGGCCGCAGCCGGCATCCAGCATCAGGCCGATTTTCAGCCCCTTCACGTCGATATCGAGATCCATCCAGTCGATTGTGTTGGGTGGCAGCGACGTACCGTCCCGCCAATCCGGGCGGGAGAGCGTTGCCATGGCATAAGCGGCGTCGGCAACGGTGCGGGTCATCGGCCCCGCGCAGCGGCCGGTATAATAGGGATCGACCGGGATGCGGCCCTGGCTGGGCTTGAAACCGAAAAGCCCGGTCCACCCGGCCGGCAGCCGCACCGAGCCGCCAATATCCGTGCCGATATGCAAGGTGCCGTAGCCCGCAGCACCGGCCGAAGCAGCACCGGCGCTGGAGCCGCCGGGGTTCTGGCTCGGGTCCCAGGGGTTGCGGCTGAGCTTGTGAAAGCTGGAAAGGCCTGAGGAGAGCATGCCGTAATCCGGGCAGGTCGTCTTGGCATAGAGGATCGCACCGTCTTCCCGGCAACGGGCAGCAACCGGTGCGTCCTCCAGCGCCGGCACAAGCTCCACCGCCCTGGTGCCGAGGGGCACCGGATGGCCTTTGGTGGCGATGAGTTCCTTCAGCGAGACCGGAAGCCCATCGAGCGGGCCGAGCGTTTCGCCGCTATGCCAACGCTGCGTCGAGGCTGCTGCCTGCCTGCGGGCATCTTCCGGGTCGTAAGCATAAAGCGCGTTCACGACGGGCTCGAAAGCCTCGATGCGCGCTTCAACCGCCTGCCAGTACTCCGAAGGCGACAGCTTCCTCTCCCGGTAAAGCCCCAGGATTTCGAGCGTGTTGAGGTCTATGAGATCGGTCATGGCATCGTCTCGTCATAAAAACAGGAAATAGCGGCGGTATCGGCTTGAAACGATCAGCTGGTATCGCGCGGATCGAGCAGATCACGCAGGCCATCGCCGAGAAGATTGAGGCCGAAGACAGCAAGCGCAATGGTAAGGCCGGGCATGATGGCAAGCCAGGGCGCCGCGCCGAGATAGGTCTGAGCATCCGCCAGCATGCGCCCCCAGGTGGCGGCGGGCGGCGGCATGCCGAGACCGAGGAAGGAAAGGCCTGCTTCCGTCAATATCGCCAGGCCGAGCTGGATCGTCACCTGCACGATGATCTGGTTGGAAATATTCGGCACGATATGGAACAGCGTGATCTTGGCGCGGTTCTGGCCGATGCTGGTTGCGGCGGTGATGTATTCCCGCGCCCAGATTTGTAACGCCGCCCCTAGCGTCAGTCGCGCAAAGACCGGCACCATGAAGGTGGCGATGGCAATGATGGCGGTAAAGCGCCCCGTGCCGATAAATGCGCCGAGCATCATCGCCGACAGGATCGGCGGTACGGCGAAGATGATGTCGCAGACGCGCATGACGACGGTTTCGGTAAAGCCGCGCAGCGCCGCAACCGTGACACCGATCGCAGTGCCGATAAAGGCGCCGATGGCGACGGCGGCAATGGCGGTGGAGAGCGAGTTCCACGCACCGGCCATCAGCATGGAGAGCACATCGCGGCCGAAATGATCCGTGCCGAGACCGCCATAAACGAAAGGCGATTTCAGCTTTTGCACGATCTGCATCTTGGTGGGTGAAACCGGCGTCCAGACCAGCGACAAAAGGGCAACGGCGACGAGGAGGGCGGTGACGGCGATACCGATGACGAAAGCCGGGCGACGGCGGATAAATCGCATCATCGCGCACCTGCCCGCAGTCTCGGGTCGATAAAGAGATAGGCTACATCGACCACGAAATTCATGATGATGACCAGCGCCGAGAAGAACAGCACGACGGATTGCATCACGACGATATCGCGTTGCGTCAGTGCCTGATAGGCAAGCCGGCCAAGGCCAGGCAGGTTGAAGACATTTTCCACCAGCACCGCACCCGCAATGAGGAAGGTGAATTGCAGGCCGATCATGGTGACGACAGGGATCATCGCATTCGGCACCGCATGGCGCCACAGTGCCACCCGCTCGCTCAGGCCCTTGGCGCGCGCGGTGCGCACGAAATCCTCATTCATCACCTCAAGCACGGCGGAGCGGCAGACGCGGGTGAGAACGCCGGCCTGCGACAGTGCCAGAGCGATTGCCGGCAGAACCAGCGCGATGAGACCTGCCGAAACGCTTGGGCTCCAGCCGGGAAACCCACCTGATGGCATCCAGCCGAGCGTGGTGGAAAATACGATGATCAGCAGCAGCCCGACCCAGAATCCCGGCACGGCAATGCCCACATGGGAAAACAGGCCGGCCGCGAAATCCAGCGCGCCGTTGCGGTTCTTCGCCGCCGCCACGCCGAGAGGAATGGCGATGGTCACAGACAGGCAGACGGCAAGCAGCGCAAGCGGCAGCGTGACTGCCAGCCGCTCGACGATCAGGCCCGCCACGGGCACGCCATAGGTATAGGATTGTCCGAGATCGCCGCGGAACACGCCACCCAGCCAGTGGATGTAGCGCAGCAGCAGCGGCTGATCGAGACCCATCTGCTTCTGCAGCGCGGCGAGCGTATCCGGGCTCGCCGACGTGCCGAGCATGATGGCGGCCGGATCACCCGGCAGCAGGCCCATGACAAGATAGATGATGAGCGAGACGGCAAAGAGCGTGATGACGAGGCTTACGAAACGCCGGATGAGGACGGCTAACATCTGGCACCTTCTCCTTGCGTGGTTCTGTTTGCTTTGGCGTCCGCCGCTCTCGTCCCCGTCATTCCGGCCTTGAGCCGGAATCCAGCCGTCGCGCGTCTGCGCGGCGAAAAGAGCCTTTTCAGCCCAACGACTTGGGCTGGACTGGATGCCGGATCAAGTCCGGCATGACGGAGGACACGGCGACTGGCAAACCCTACTCTTCCCAATGCACATCCGTCAGCACATTCGAGGGAATGGGCTCGTTTTCCCATAGCCCCTTCACCTTCTTGTCCCAGACGCCGAGCTTCGGCATCACGAACAGGAACAGCGCTGGCACATCTTCGGCGAGGATTTTCTGGGCGTCGCCATAAAGCTTTTCCTGCTCACCGGCATCCGCCGTCTTTTCGACGCTGGCGATGACCTCGTTGAAGGTCGGGTTCTTGTAGTTGAAATAATAGGGATCACGGGAGTAGATATCGATATCCATCGGTTCGGCATGGGCGACGATGGTCATGTCGTAATCCGCACCCTTCAAAACATCCGCCACCCATTTGGCCGGAAACTCGGTGGTTTCGATGGTCATGGTGACACCGATTTCGGCCAGCATCGCCTGCAGGATTTGCGAGGTGCGCTGGGCATAGGCCATCTGCGGGGCCTTGATGGTGAAGCTGAAACCGTCGGCATACCCCGCTTCGGCAAGCAGCGCCCTGGCCTTGTCGACATCATAGGGATGAACGCCAGTCGTATCGATGTATCCGCGATCATTCGGCGTATAGTGACTACCGATGGCCGTGCCGTAACCGGACCATGCACCTTCGATGACAGTGCTGCGATCCACCGCCATCATCAGCGCCTGGCGTACGCGCTTGTCGCTGAAGGGTTTGCGGGCGCTGTTCATGCCGGCCACGACCTTCAGTTCAGTATTGCCGACGGAGGTGCCAAGGCGTTTATCGCCGTCAAACGAGGTCATCAGTTCCGGCGCGCCGAATTCCGGGAAGGCATCGATATCGCCCGCCTTCAGTGCCGCTGCCTGCGCCTGCGGATCGGCGACGAAACGGAACGTCGCCTTTTCCAGCTTTACCGACACGGCCTTGTCCCAATAGGCGGCGTTCTTCTCCAGCTCCACCTTGTCGCCCTTGGCCCAGCTGACGAATTTGAACGGGCCGGTGCCGACGGGCGTGGTGCGGTTCGTCTCTGCGCTCTTGGGAGCGACTATGACGGACGCCGGCCAGCCGAGCCAGTAGATGAGGCTGCCGGCGGGCTGCTTCAGCTTCAGCACCAGTGTGTCGGCATCCGGTGCCTCGATGCTATCGATCGCCGCAAAGAAGCGCTTCTGCGGATTGACGGAGGCTTCGCCGCTCGCCCGGTCCAGCGAGAACTTTGCGACCGAGGAATCGAACGCCTCGCCGTCATGGAAGGTCACGCCCTTGCGCAGCTTGAATGTGTAGGTCTTGCCATCAGGGGAAATTTCCCAGCTTTCGGCTAGCTGCGGCTTCACCTTGCCCTTGCTGTCGATGGTGACGAGACCTTCGAAAATATTCTGCCAGGTCACCTGGCCGATGGCGACGGGAGCGGCAATGGTCGGATCGAGACCGGTCGGCTCCACCGTCATGCCAAGTGTCAGGGCGGTTTTCGGCGCGGCTTCAGACTTGGCCACCGAAAGCGGCAACCAGAGCACCGTGCCGAGAGCGAGCGTCAGCGCGGTGCGGCGCGAGAGCGTTGCCGCCTGCGAAAGATAGGTACGTGGCATCCTTAGTCCCCTGTCTGGCGGCCGGGGCATTTTTGCCCTTCCAAAGACCACCCGTTGCAAAAACAGTGTCATGTTGCAGGCGCACACACAATCATGATTTTTGTGTGCTCCGTGTAGCTGAAATCGCTACACGGGAATGCGGATGGAAATCAACCTCAGGGATAATCTCCATGTTGCCTAAGTCAGCTCCCCGGAGGGAGAAGAAATCCCTAAGCCGACGTCACCTCGCGCATGAAGCGCTCGATGAAATCCGCAAGTTTGGAGGCGGCGAAAGACAATTGCCTGTCCGGCGCCACACAGAGGTCGATCTGGGTATGGATACCCTTTTTGCCGGAGAGCGGAACGGCGACCATCTGGCCGCTGCGAATTTCACGCGCCACCGAAAGCGCCGGCAAAAGCGTGGCAGCGGCGTGGCCCAACACCAGCTCTTTCAGCATTTCCAGCGAACTGGTGATGAAAACGGGGTCAAGTTCAATGTCCGCCTCGGCGAAAAGGGTATCGAAGGCCTGCCGCGCGGCAAAACTTTTGTCCGGCAGGGCAAGCGGCAGCCCGGCCAGCTCCTTCAGAGAGACCTCAGGTTGACCAGCAAGCGCATGACCGGCGGGAAAGATCACATCGTAATTGATGCGGGTTCGCGAACGCACCTTCACTCCGGCAACCTTTGGAGCGAAGAGGCTGACGACCAGGTCCGCTTCGGCAGCGCCCAGCGCCTCCAGGGCCTGGCGTGCACTGGTAATATGCACCTCGAAACGGAGCTTGGGGTATTTGAGACTGAACTGCGCCAGCACTGGCGCCAGAAGGTTCGCGACCGTCGCGCCATTGGCGTAAATGGTCACCCGACCCCGCTGCAAGCCCTTCAGATCGTCTATCAGCTGGTGCACATGGTCGAGTTCGCGCAGCGTCTTGCCCGCACGGGCGGCGAGCAGCTCACCCGCCGCCGTCAGCTTCACGCCGCGGCTGGAGCGCTCCACCAGCGGCGAGCCGAAATAATATTCGAGATTTTCGATCTGCCGGCTCACCGCTGTCGGCGCGACATTCAGGTTTTCCGCCGCGGCGCGCATGGAATTGGTGCGGACAAGTTCGTCGAAATACATCAGGGCGCGCAGTTGCATGAGGGGTACCTTGTTCGGGTCGGCTGGCGTGCGGCTCACCATATCACCGCATCGTCGCGAGAGAATACGTCACCCACAAACATCGCCCGTGAAAGCAAAGCTCGCCGCTTGTTTCTTCTCCCCGCCGGGGAGAAGGTGGCGCGCAGCGCCGGATGAGGGGGCGACGGCGGGGATATACGGAGGGCTTACCCCCCTCATCTGCCCCGTTCGGGGCATCTTCTCCCCCTCAGGGAGAAGAAACGGCCCGCACCCTCACGCCTTTACGCGCGCTTGAAACCCTCGCTCGCCACCATCAGCTGCCTCGTATAATCTGCGCTGAATTCGCGGCTTTCCAGCGCCTCGGCCTCCAGCATTTCCACCACCTTGCCGCTTTTCATCACTGCAAGACGATCGCACATATGGCTGATGACGCCGAGATCGTGGCTGACCATGACGAAGGTGAGGTTACGATCCTTGCGGGCCTGTTCCAGAAGGTTCAGGATTTCGGCTTGAATGGACGCATCGAGCGCCGAGGTCGGCTCATCGAGCAGCAGGATCTTCGGCTCGACGATCAGTGCGCGGGCTATGGCGATGCGCTGGCGCTGGCCGCCGGACAGCTGGTGCGAATAACGGAAGCGGAAACCGGAACCGAGACCCACCTCGTCCAAAGCGCGGGCAATGCGCTGTTCGCGATTGTCGAGACCATGGATGACGAGCGGTTCGAGCAGCAGCGCATCCACCGTTTGCCGAGGGTGGAGCGAGCCATAGGGATCCTGAAACACCATCTGCACATCGCGATAAAAGCTCTTGTCGCGGTGCTTGCCGGAATAGGAGCGCCCGGCCACCATCAGTGAGCCTTCATCGAAATGGTTGAGGCCGGCGATGGCGCGCAGCAGGGTCGATTTGCCGGAACCGGATTCACCAACGATACCGAAGGATTCACCCTCTGCAACATCGAGGCTGACGCTGTCGAGCGCGATGTAACCGTCGAAATCTACCACCATGTCTCGGACAGAAAGAACTGTGCTCATGCGCGCCACTCCGGCTTGCGTTCCAGAACGGGTAGCGGATGCCGGTGGCCGCCAATTTGCGGCAGACAGTTCAACAGGCCCTGCGTATAGGGATGTTTCGCTTCCTTGAGGTTAGCGGAAGCAAGCTCTTCCACCACCTTGCCGGCATACATGACGAGAACCCGGTCGCAGAAGGAGGAAACGAGCCTGAGATCGTGGCTGACGAAGATCAGCCCCATGCCACGGTCGCGCACCAACTTGTCGAGAATGTCGAGCACTTCCAGCTGCACCGTCACATCGAGCGCCGATGTCGGCTCGTCGGCGATCAGGAGTTCCGGGCCGCAGACGAGCATCATGGCGATCATGACGCGCTGGCCCATGCCGCCGGAAACTTCGTGTGGAAAGAGATCGAAGACGCGCTCGGGATCACGGATCTGTACTGCCTCCAGCATGGCAAGCGTGCGCTGGCGTGCTTCGCTGGAGCCAATCTTTTCGTGGGTTCGCAGCGTTTCCATGATCTGGCGGCCAATGGTCATGACCGGGTTCAGCGAATATTTCGGATCCTGCAGGATCATGGCCATACGCTTGCCGCGCATGAGCCGCCGCTCTTTGGCCGATGCCTTGAGCAGGTCGATATCGCCAAAACGCAGCGTATCGGCTTCGATCCGGGCATTTTTCGGCGTCAGGCCCATGATGGCGCGGCCAGTCTGCGACTTTCCAGAGCCGGATTCGCCGACGATGCCAAGGCGCTCGCGCCCCAGCGTGAAGGACACGGCGCGCACCGCCTCCACCAACCCGGTGCGGGTCGGGAAGGAAACGCGCAGGTTCTCAACCGTCAGAAGAGACGCACTCATTGGCCCGCCTCCTTGGGATCAAGCGCATCGCGCAGACCGTCGCCCAAGAGGTTGAAACCGAGGCTGACGATCAGGATCGCAATACCCGGCATGGCAGCCACCCACCATTGATCGAGAATGAAGCGCCGTCCCGACGCGATCATCGCGCCCCACTCCGGCAGCGGCGGCTGCGCACCAAGGCCAAGGAAGCCGAGGCCCGCAGCAGTGAGGATGATGCCCGCCATATCGAGCGTCACACGCACGATCAGCGACGACATGCAAAGGGGCATCACGTGCTTCAAGACGATGCGGAAGGGCGACGCGCCCATGAGCTTCACCGCGGCGATGAAATCGGAATTGCGGAACGTCATGGTTTCGGCGCGCGCGATGCGCGCATAGGGCGGCCAGGAGGTGACCGCGATGGCGAGCACCGCATTTTCAATGCCTGGCCCCAGGGCCGCAACCAGAGCGAGCGCCAGAACCAGCTTCGGAAAGGCGAGGAAAATATCGGTGATGCGCATCAGAACCGCATCCACCCAGCCGCCGGCATAACCAGAGACGGTGCCGACGATGAGCCCGATGGGTGCGGCGATGATGGCCACCAAAAGCACGACGAACAGGGTCAGCCGCGAACCGTGAATGAGGCGCGAGAGAATATCGCGCCCCTGATCGTCGGTGCCGAGCAGATAACCGGCAGTGCCGGGCGGCAGAAGCCGGGCATTGCGCAGATCGCCCTGCACCGGGTTATGCGGCGCCAGCACATTGGCAAAAATCGCCACGAACAGCAGCGCGATGATGATGCCAAGGCCGAGCAGCGCCAGCCGGTTTTCCGAAAAACGCCGCCAGATGACATAGGCGCGGCCAAGCCGTGCCTGTTTGCGCGAGGCTGGCCGGTCGGAGAGCAGCCATTCGCGGCTATAGGGCTTGAGTGTATCAGTCGAAATCGTCATCGGCTGCGCGTCCTTGGATCGAGCGTCCGGTAAAGCAGATCGGAAAAGAGATTGATGCCGACGAAGATGGCGCCGATCACGATCGTGCCGCCGAGAACGGCGTTCATATCCGCATTCTGCAGGGAATTGGTGATGTAGAGGCCAAGCCCCGGCCAGGCGAAGATGGTTTCGGTCAACACCGAACCTTCCAGCAGGCCGGCATAGGAGAGCGCAATCACGGTTACCAGCGGCACCGCGGCGTTGCGCAGCGCGTGGAACCAGATGATACGCGTTTCCGAAAGCCCCTTGGCGCGGGCCGCAACGATATATTCCTGGGCGAGCTCGTTCAGCATGAAGGAGCGCGTCATGCGGCTGATATAGGCCAGCGAGAAATAACCGAGCAGCGAGGCCGGCAGGATGATGTGACGGAAAAGATCCCACAACACGTCCCATTGCCGCTGCCAGATCGCGTCGATCAGGAAGAAGCCCGTGACCGGCGTGAAGGTGAATTCATAGACGATATCCATTCGCCCGGGATAAGCCACCCATTGCAGCCGGGCATAAAACACCAGCAGCGCGAGCAGGCCGAGCCAGAAGATCGGCACGGAATAACCGATGAGGCCGATGACACGCACTACCTGATCGGCAAAACTGCCGCGCTTGACGGCCGCGAGAACACCGAGCGGAATGCCGAAGACGGCGCCGATGATCGTGCCGATCGTGGCAAGTTCGATCGTCGCCGGGAATACCCGCTTGATATCCTCCATCACAGGATTGGTGGTGAGGACGGAGGTGCCGAAATCACCCGAAAGAGCCTGCTTGAGATAGATAAAAAACTGCTGCCAGAGCGGCAGGTTGAGGCCGAGCTGCTCACGCACCCGCTCGACCACATGCGCAGGCGCACGGTCGCCGACGATCGCCAGTGCGGGATCGATCGGCACCACGCGGCCAATGAAAAATGTGACCGCCATCAGCCCCAGAAAGGTGGTGATGACGGTGACGGCGAAGCCGAGAATGGCCTTCGCACGGGCGTTGGCACGGCGTTTGCCCTGCCTCGCCCGGCTGTTTGCTTCAACGATGCTCAAGAGACCGACCCTTCCGGATCATTCCTTGGAGATCGTGTAGACGTAGTTGGTGTCGAAGCTCGGACCGAGCTTCAGGCCCTTCAGCTTGTTCGAATAACCGGCAACTTCCGTCTGCTGGAAGATGATAACGAAAGGACCCTTCGCCAGGACTTCCTTCTGCAGGTTTTCATAGATGGCGGCGCGCTTGGCGCTATCCTTTTCCAGCAGAGCCGACTGCGTTTCCTTGGTCAGATCAGGAACATCCCAGGCATTGCGCCAGGCGAGCGTCTTGTTCTTGCCTTCATCCGAATTGTCGTAGTTGATTGTGAAGGTTTCCGCATTCGAGTTCGGGTCGAAATAGTCCGAACCCCACTGGCCGATGTAGATATCGTGCGTGCGGGCGCGGTACTTCGTCAGCGTCTGCTTACCGTCGCCGGGGATGATTTCGAGCTTGATGCCAGCCTGTGCCAGTGTCTGCTGCACGCTTTCGGCGATGCCGGTCACCGGCTGGGTGTTGCGCACATCCATGGTCACCGTGAAGCCGTCCTTCAGGCCTGCCTTCGCGAGCAGTTCCTTCGCCTTGGCAACGTCCAGCTTGTAGGGATTGTCGTTGAGCGCGCCCAGCTGGCCCTTCGGCAGGAAGGTCTGGTGAATTTCGCCGATACCCTTGATGATCGTCGCGCCGATCGCGTCGTAGTCAACGAGGTATTTGAAGGCTTCGACGACTTCGGGCTTCTTCAGGTTCTCGTTCTTCTGGTTGAGGCTGAAGTAATAAACGGTGCCCTTGGGCGCGGAGGTAATCGCGAGACCTTCCTTCTTGGAAACGGCTTCCATGTCACCCGGCTCAAGGTTACGGGCAACATCGATATCGCCATTTTCAAGCGCCAGGCGCTGGCCGGAGCTTTCCTTCATGTGGCGATAGACGACGCGCTTCAACTTCGGCTTCTCGCCGTAATAGTTCGGGTTGGCCTCCAGAATGACGGCTTCGTTGGCCTTCCAGCCAAGGATTTTGTAGGGGCCAGAACCGGCATAACCGGTCTTCAGGAACTCGTTGCCGAAATCGGTATCATATTTGTAATCGGCGCTCGGGGTAACCGACTTCGCCTTCTCCATGACCAGCTTCTTGTCGACCACCGAAGCGACGGTCGCAGTGAGCACGTTCAGCACAAAGCTCGGCGCATAGGGCTTGTCGACTGTCAGTACGAAGGTGTTCGCATCTGTTGCCTTCGCCTTTTCGTTGACGTTGTCGCCCTTGAGGCCGAACTGAGTCAGCAGGAAGGCCGGCGACTTGTCGAGCTTGACGGCACGTTCAAACGAGAAGGCTACATCGTCAGCGGTGACCGGATTGCCGGAAGCGAACTTCAAACCGGACTTCAACTTAAATGTATAGGTCAAGCCATCCTCAGAGGTCGTCCAGCTGTCGGCGAGGTCGCCGACAACCTTTGAAGTGTCGTTGAGATCGATGGACACGAGCTTGCTATAGGTGTTGCCGGTAACTTCGGCAGCAGACAGTTCGAAAGCCTCACCCGGATCGAGCGTGATGATGTCGTCGATGGCGAAACCTTCGACCAGCGTATCGGCCGGCGTGGCGGCAAAAGCATGCGGTGCAGACAACATCATCAGCGACAGGGCAGCGCTGGTGCTGAGGATACGCATGGATTTGTTGAGCGATTTGATCATAGGATCTCCCCTTTTGTTATGAGATTGATTTGGTTCGCTTAAACTGTTTATCAGGCCGCTTCGTGCCAGGCCTCAGACAAAACGCGCAGCCAGTTTTCCCGGCATATTTTAGCAAGTTCTCCATCACCGTAGCCCGCCGATTTCAGCGCCGCAACCAGATTGTGGTTGCCGCTGGCATCGGTAATTCCAACCGGCACGGTCGCGCCATCGAAATCCGATCCGAGCGCCACGCAGTCGATGCCCATCCGCTCCACCATGTAGTCGATATGGCGCACCATATCTGACAATGGCGTATCGGCGATGTCCCGCGCATCGTCTCGCAACATAGTCACGGCATAGTTGAGGCCGACGAGACCGCCGCTTTCCTTGATGGCATCCATCTGCCGGTCAGTGAGATTGCGGGCGACCGGAGTGAGCGCATGCGCATTGGAATGGCTGGCGATCAGCGGCTGGTTGGTTGTCTTTGCCACATCCCAGAAGCCCTTTTCGGTAATATGCGCGAGGTCGATGAGAATGCCGAGGCGATTGCATTCCTTCACCAGCGCAAAACCGGCATCGGTAAGACCGGGCGCGGTATCGGGCGACATGGGATAGGAAAAAGGAACGCCGTGGCCGAAAATATTGTGCCGGCTCCACACCGGGCCGAGCGAACGCAGGCCGGCAGCGTAAAACACCTCCAGCGCGTCGAGATCGGCGCCGATCGCCTCGCAGCCTTCCATATGCAGCACAGCGGCGAAGATATCCTCGGCAGAGGCCTTACGGATGTCGGCCGTGGAACGGCAGAGCCGCCACGCGTTAGCCTGATCGAGCCGCAGCGCAATCGCCGCCTTTTCCATGGCAATATCAAGGGAAGGCAGGCGCTCCAGCGGCGCAGCGAGCGGCGTGTCGTAGTGCCCTTGCGCGTCGGGTTCCTGCAGGATCAGATCGCCGGAAGGAATATAGATCGCGCAGATGCCGCCGGCCAGACCGCCTGCCCTCGCGCGCGGACCGTCTATATGACCTTCCCGCGTACCATTTTTGAATTCGGCCACGGGATCGGCACCGGCCTTGCTGTTGCGCCACAAACGAAGCAGCACATCATTATGACCGTCAAACACTGCATGCATGGGAAGAAATTCCAGTAATCGGCAAGACCAAAGGGAGCGGGCAGACGCCGGGATGACACCGCGCGAAAGCAAACCGGCGCAATTTTCGCCGACCGCTATTGTCTGTCGGAATTGATCTTAGGACGATCTCTTCAAGCTTCGCAAGACATAAATTAGGCAGCGCTGAAATTATCACCACTTGCCTTTTGCCGGAACCCGCGCTTCGTCAAGCGCGCCAGCCGCCTTCCGCTTTTGTCAGCAGCGGCGTGGTGAAAACACCCCTCACCCGTTCCGGCCACTCCGGCCCGAAAGCGGCGATTTTTTCCCGCCAGCGATCCGATTGCAGCATGGCCGCGCCGATGACGGCGGGCCGAATGCCGGAGGCCGCCAGAAGCGAAAGACCCGATATGATGGAACTACCGCTGGAGATGACATCATCCACCAGCGCCACTCGCCGGCCCTCGATCAAGGGCAACATACGCGGATCGATATAAAGCCGCTTTTCCTGCCTCGTCGTGATGGAAGACATTGGTACCGACAGCTCATCCAGATACCAGAATTTGCGCGAGGTACCGAGGGGTACATAACGGGAGTGACGGAGATGGCGGGCAACGGCGGCGGCGAGCGTCAAGCCCAGCGTTGGTAGGCCGATCACGACGTCAGGGCTGAAGGGTGCGAGCCTGGCGGCAAGATCGGCGGCCAGCGCCTCCAGCACCTCAAACGAGGCCTGATTGACGATGAGCGAGGCGAGCGCATGCTCACCATCCGCAAGCGGCCGAATGGGCAGGCAGATCTGTCTCTTGTCATCCAGTTCCGCCGGAAAGAAGCCGGAATGCAGACCTGCCGTTGCAAAGGTGCCGGGTGGATGAATATCCTGCCAGAACTCGTGCGGCGCGGCGGGAGACTGGGCGGCGGGCGATGCGGATGACGGCATCGGTTTTCCTTTCAGGATTGGGATCGCAGGGCGGATGCGGTTTTCAGCCGCCCCAAATCCCTTTCGACATAGTCGGCATTTCAGCAACCGCAGAGACGCGGCGGGTTCATTTCATTGGCTTTTTCCGCTAGAACGGAAACAAAGCAACAGGCATTCGGGCAAACCCACCTATGACGCGGGTTTTTCCCACATTCAAGGACAAGCTTCCCATGAGACTGCTGGACCGGATCGGCGAGGACCTGCCATTTCTGACGGAGCTTCGTCATGATCTGCACGCCCATCCGGAATTGGGTTTCGAAGAGGAGAGAACGAGCGCCATCGTCGCCGATCTTCTCGAGCGCGCCGGGCTTAAGGTGCATCGCGGTCTTGGCGGAACCGGCGTTGTCGGCACGTTGCAGGTCGGCAACGGCACCCGCAGCATCGGCCTGCGGGCCGACATGGATGCGCTTGCCATGCCGGAGGTGCCCGAGCGGCCCTATAAATCGAAATTTCCCGGCAGAATGCATGCCTGCGGCCATGATGGCCACACCGCCATGCTGCTTGGTGCGGCACGTTACCTCGCCAAGACCCGTGATTTTTCCGGCACCGTGCATTTCATTTTCCAGCCAGCCGAAGAAGGCCGCGGCGGCGCGAAAAAAATGGTCGAAGACGGGCTGTTCGACCTTTTTCCCTGCGATGCGGTGTATGGGTTGCACAACATGCCGGGGCTGGGGGTCGACGAAATGGCCGTGGTGGAAGGCCCGCAGCTTGCCTCTTCCGACAGCTGGCGCGTCACCTTCAAGGGCATCGGCACCCACGGCGCCAAACCGCATCTCGGCCGCGATCCGGTAACGGCGGCGGGCACGTTCCTCGCCTCGCTGCAAAACATCGTCGGCCGCGTCATCGATCCGCTGCAACCGGTCGTCGTGAGTGCCTGCTCGGTGCAGGCGGGCGACCCGAAGGCGCTTAACGTCATTCCCGATCTCGTCGAAATCGGCGGCACGGCGCGCGCCTATGCGGCAAATGTGCGCGACCAGCTGGAGACGGAAATCGGCCGGCTGGCAAAGGGCACCGCGGCGATGTTCGGCATCGAAGCAAGTTATGAATTCATCCGCCGCATTCCTCCCGTCATCAACGAGGCGGACGCGACGAGGCGGGCTCTGCGCGCCGCCAAAACCGTCTTCGGCAACAAGGCCCGCACCACCTTCCCGCCCTCGACCGCCGGTGACGATTTCGCCTTTTTCGCGGGCGAAGCTCCCGGCTGCTATGTCTGGCTCGGCAACGGCCCGGCGGTGGACGGCGCGCTGCACCACAACACCTCCTACGACTTCAACGACGCGGCCATCGTGCCCGGCGTGGCATTTTGGGCGACATTAGTGGAGCAGGAACTGGCAGCGGAGTGAGGCGAGATGTAAACGCAGCGCACGCTATCAGCAGACGATTACATCCAGATAGCCCGTCACAGCCAGTTTCCGCAGGACGGCATCACGCGTAATAATGGGGATTTTCCTCACGCGCGCGGTTGCGATGAGATGGCAATCCCCAGGATCCTTATGGTCTGCAAAGAGAACCACGGCCGCCGCTTCACAGGCAATTCGCTGCTTTATAGGAATGATTTTCGCACCGACAGCGCTCACTGCCTCGGAAAACCATTTTGAAGGCGACTTTACACCCAAATCCGGCGGATATTTATGAGCCGGCTTGCGGGAGGCAATAGATAATTCCCACGCGGTAATCGGAGAAACATATAGCGATTTCGAAGATTGATTTTCTTCGACGGCAATCAGCGCCTCTTCCGAAAGACTATCTGCGGCCGTGACAAGCCAATATAATGCATGCGTATCGAGCAACGCACCCGGCAATTATCAATCCTTTTTGGAGGACTCGGAAGTTTTCGACGTATTGACCTTCAGGGCCTGCTCAGCGATCGGCTTCGTCAAGTCGAGCCCCTCTTTCAGAGGCAACTTTGACTTTTTCATAGAATTAGCTCCGCGCACCTCAATAAAGCGCCCGGTACGAGAATCACGCACGGCCCATTCGCCCGTTTTTTGCTGTCTTATCTCAGCTTTTACCATGCACAACTTATAGCCTGAAATTACTTTGAAAGCGAGCGATTTGTCTTGCCGACAGCAACTCGAGATTATCCCATAACCTCGATCACCGGGCTTTCCATCACCCTCCCCGTCAACACATCGGCAATGCCCATATCCGTCTGGTGGGGGCCGATATTGCAGGCGAGCGTGGCGCCGAAGCAGGCTTTGAAGACGAGATAGGGTGGCTGCCATTCCACCACTTGGCCGACAGCGTCGCGTACCTCCTCGAAGTCCCGCGCCACATCTTCGAGCGGCGCATCGGACACGAGGCCGGAGAGCGGCAACGGGAGAACTGCGGTGACCTTGCCCTTGGAGGCGACGGCCATGCCGCCGCCGGTCTCGATCACTGCATTGGCCGCCAGCGCCATGTCCTCTGCATTGCCACCGAAAACGGTGAGGTTGTGGCTGTCATGCGAGACGGTGGTGGCGAAGGCGCCGTTCCAGCGTCCCCAGCCCGTGAGGAAACCGGTTTTCGTGACGGGCTCGGCCTTGCCGTGGCGGTGGGTGACGGAAATCATCGTCGCCCCCTCGGGGGGAACGACGAAACCGTCCTTCACGTCGGCCTCCACCTCACCCCATTGGGTAAACCGCGGGCGGTCGATGGTGGCGAGGCGGACCTTTTCGCCTCCGGATTTAACTCGGAAGTCGTCTGCCGAGCGCGACGGCAGCTTCATCGAGCCTTCGAGCGCCGTTGTATCACAGACGTGAGTGTCTACGAGCATGCGCCCGTATTCCGCAACCGCCTTTCCCCCGGCCAGGACGTGGCGCGCCGCGAAACCGCTCAAATCCTCAAGAACGACGATATCGGCGCGGCGACCGGCGGCGATGAGGCCTAGATCGGAGCGGCCGAGCCTTTGGGCGGCATTCAGTGTTGCGGCGCGCAGCGCCCATTCGGGCTTCAGGCCATAGCGCACAAGGCGGCGCACCACATCATCCAGCCCGCCACCCTTGAGCAGGTCGTCGGGGAAGACATCGTCGGTGCAGAGTGTCACCGTCTGTGGCAGGTGGCCGAGCTTATTCAGTGCCTCCACAAATTCCGGCAGCAGGTGATCGTGCGAGCCGCGCAGCTCGATCGTCAGCCCTGCCCTGAGCTTCGCCATCAGGTCTTCGCCCGAGACCAGTTCGTGATCGGAAGAGACGCCCGCCGCCATGAAGGCATTGAGGTCGGCGCCACCAAGACCGCGTGCATGGCCGCAGACTAGTTTCCCAGAGGCAAGTCCGGCCTGCACGATGCCGCTCATGCGCGGATCGCGTTCGATGACGCCGCGCATGTTCATGATTTCCGCGACGCCGCCGATTTCCGGCCAGGAGAGGAGATCGGCGAGAGTGGCGGCATCGAAATCCGCGCCGCCACGCTCCAGCCCCGGTGCCGACGGCACGCAGGAAGGGGCGAGCAGAATGGCGCGCAGTGGCAGGTTTTCGATTGATTTCGCCGCCCAGCGTACGCCATCGACACCATGCACATTGCCGAATTCATGCGGGTCCCAGACGATGGTGGTGACGCCGCGGGCGACAACCGCTGCCGCATAAGCGGCCGGTGTGACCATCGAGCTTTCGATATGCATATGTGTGTCGATGAGGCCGGGCGAGACATAGGCGCCTGCCGCATCGATGATCCGTGCGGCGTCGCTGCGGCTTGCCCGCTCGTGCACGCTGGCGATCAAAGCGCCGACGATGCCGATATCGGCGGGGCGACGCTCGCCCGTTACCACGTCCAGTAATGTTCCGCCGGTGATCAGAACATCAAAAGGCTGATCGCCACGCGCGGCAGCAACCGCACGGGTGCGCAGGGCCTCATCGTTGAGATCGGCAGGTTCCGCCAAGCGGATTTGCGCGCTCATCGGGCGGCCTCCCGGCGCAGTGCCTCCAGTATGGCCACTTTCGCGGCTACAGCATCAACTGTCACGGCAAACTGAGCGTTAAAGCCTGTCACCTTCTCCGCGCGTCCCTCGACCACGGTTCTTCCCCGCGTCAGCGAGGCATGGAGCTCGACATCAATGCGCGCCTCCTGCCAGCCAAGATGATCGGAGGTGAAGCCGACTGCGGCGACGGGATCGTAAAGCGCCATGGTATCTCTGCCGCGGCTGGTGGCAATGCCGATGAAACCTTCCAACAGATCGGCAATCAGCCCGGCATTCATGCCGCCGGCAGCGCGGATCGGCAGCACATCGGCGGGCGAGGCCGTGACCTTGCGGCAGGCATCGAGATCGACCATGCGCAGCGGCAGGCCGTGGGAAAGCACGATCGCCAGCGCCTCGGGATCGGCAAAGGCGTTGAATTCGGCCGATGCCGTGTGGTTACCGCTGGTGAGCCCGCCACCCATCCAGGTCAGGTCGGAAATTGTGGCGGCAAGATCGGGTCGCGCGAGACACAGGGCGGCGATATTGGTGAGCGGGCCGAGCGCGAGAATACGCTTTTCGCCGTCCTCTTCCAGCCAGTTGCAAAGTGCTGCAAAGGCATCGCTTTTCGGCAGAGATGGCACCTCCGGCAGGCTTTCCCCAACGGTCGGAATGCCGCTATCCCCGAGGATCGACTGCGCGGTTTCGAGCGCGCCGAGCACAGGCATGGCGCGGCCCTGATGGATTGGCATGGACCAGCCGAAGCTTGCTGCGGCACCGGCGGCGTTGCGGCAGACCGCCTCCAGTGTCGCATTGCCGAAGACAAGCGAGATGCCGTCAATGGCAAGGCCTGCCGACTGCACCACCATGATGGCGGCGATATCGTCGAAGCCCATATCGGTATCGATCCACACACCCATGGTCAGTTGAACACCTTTAGGGCCGCCGCTTTTTCGACCGGCAGGTCGAAAGCAAGCGTATCACCAATGGCGTGAGCGCCAAGCCCCGCATCGGTTTCCGCCTTGATGGGGCCAAGCGGCGTATCGAGCAGATATTCGCGGCTGTTCCCGGCAAAGGATGTACCGCGCACGGTTCCCTGGAAAGGACCTGAACCGAGGGTAACCATGCGCGGCCGCCAAGCCAGTCCAGATGCTGAACGGACTGGTCCGGGAAGCTGTGTTGTGCCTGTGGCGGTTTTCAAAGCGCCGCCTTCCAGCGCGAAGATGTTTTCAAAGCCGACAAAGTCAGCCACGAAAGAGGAAACCGGCGCGTTATAAATCTCTTCGGGCGTGCCGATCTGCTCAATCTTGCCGCCCTTCATGACGACAATACGGTCGGCAAGCGCGAGCGCCTCGATCTGGTCATGGGTGACGAAAATCATCGTCACGCCGGTTTCCTTCTGCACACGCTGCAATTCGGTGCGCATTTCAAGGCGCAGGCGGGCATCGAGATTGGAGAGCGGCTCATCGAGAAGCAACACTTTCGGCTCCATGACCATGGAGCGCGCCAGCGCCACGCGCTGTTGCTGGCCGCCTGACAGTTCCGCCGGCTTGCGGGAGGCGAAATTGGAAAGTCCTACGGATTTCAGGCCGGAGGCGACCTTTTCCTCCAGCGCCTTGCCGCTCATGCCCTTGAGTTTGAGGCCGAAGGCGACGTTTTCATAGACAGTCAGATGCGGGAAGAGCGCGTAGGACTGGAACACCAGCCCGACGGCGCGTTTGTTGGCCGCGACGCGGGTAATATCCGCGCCATCGAGATCGATGCGCCCACTCGCTACAGGCATCAGCCCGGCAATGGCACGCATCGTCGTGGTCTTGCCGCAGCCTGAAGGTCCGAGAAGCGCGAGCAATTCGCCCTTGCGGATATCGAGATCGAGATTCTTGACGGCGACATTGCCGCCATAGGCGAGCGAGATTTTTTGGAGCGAAAGATAGTTTGCGTCAGACATAACGGGAGAACCCCAGGAAACGTTCGGCCATGAAGACGATGCCGATGGAAAGGAAAGCGAGCAGCGAGGAAAGGGCGGCCACGGAAGGATCGAAGACGATTTCCATGTAGCCCAGCATGTCGATGGGCAGCGTGCGCACACCGGGGCCGGACAGGAACAGCGACACCGGCACCTGGTTGAAACTCGTCACGAAACCGAGAATGAAGGCGGACAGGATGCCGCCGCGGATATTCGGCAGCACAACGCGGAAAAATGCGCCAAGACGTGACGAGCCGAGCAGCACCGCCGCCTCCTCGATATCGGAGCGCAGATTGTTGAGGCTGGCTGAAACCACCCGCACCGCATAGGGCAGGATGAGCGCGGTGTGGGCGAGAAACAAAGCAAGCGTGATGCCGATGCCGAAAGGCACGACGAAATAACGCAGCAGCGCGAGGCCCACGATGATGCCTGGCACGATGATCGGCGCGGAGACGATGGTGCGCACGGTTTCTGCGAAGGGCAGCTTGTAGCGCGACATGGCGTAGGAAGCCGGAATGCCGAGGATGAGCGCCGTAAACGTTCCGCCGATGGCAAGGAACATCGACATTGCGAAGCTCTCGCGAAAACTTTCCACCGTGAAGACCTTTGCGATCCATTTCAGCGAAAAGCCCTGCGGCGGAAAGGCGAGCGTATCGCCAGCAGAAAAAGAGGCCGCAACGATGATGAGGAACGGCCCGATCAGGAAACCGACGACAAGAAGGAGCGTGAGCGGAATGAAGAGCTGCCGGGTCATTTCTTGTTCCTCGCGGTGGCGATGCGCTTCAAGAGGATATTGGCGGCAAAGCTCATGACGATCAGGATGAAGGCGATGACGCTGGCGGCGACGAAATTGTTGGAAACCGTGACCTGCTGGTAAAGCAGGGTTTCCAGCATCAACACCTTCGAACCGCCGAGAATGGCAGGCGTGATATAGGCCGTCAGCGAACCGGTAAAGACCAGCGTACCGCCAACAACCAAACCTTCCTTGGTGAGCGGCAAAATGACCTTCCAGAACACCTGAAACCAGTTTGCGCCGAGCACGCGGGCGGCCGCGATCGTATCCTTCGGCATGTTTTCCAAGGCGCTGATGAGCGAGATGATCATCAATGGCAGGAAGAGTTGCAGAAGGCCGATGAAGACGGCCGTTTCGGAAAACAGGATGCGGATCGGCCCGTCGCTCAGGCCCACCGCCTGCAGCGCCTGGTTAACGATGCCGGTCCTTCCAAGAATGACGATCCAGGCATAGGTTCTCGCAACCGGCGAGATCATCAGCGGCAGCACGACGAGATTGACGACATGGCCCTTCGTGCCCGGCGACAGGTTGACGATGGCGAAAGCCGCCGCATAGCCCACCACCGCCGAAACGACAGTGACGAGCGCGCCGAGCTTCAGCGTACGCAGGAAAACCGTCTGGTTCAGCGGATCGGAAAAGAAGGCGGCATAGGCCGATAACGTCCAGCCGTCAGCGGTGCGAAAGCCCTCCGACAGAAGCATGAAGACCGGCACAAGAAAGACCGCCGCCGCGAAAATTGCAGCGGGCAAGGCAAGCGCCAGCGCTTCGGCCCGGTTTTGAAACATGGGTTATTTCCTGAACGGCCAGGAGGCCGGTTGTTACGGCAGCCGGACGGACCGGCCTATGATCAAAGAGGCGGAAAAGCGGTCAGGGGACGACCGAACCGCTTTTCCGGGAATGGAGCCGCCCTTCCAGACGATGCCCCATTCCAAACGGTGAAATGACTTACTGGCCGACCTTCGCATTCCACTCCGACAGCCACTTGTCGCGGTTATCGAGCGTCACGTCTGAAGGAATGAGCTGCAGGCTCTTCGCGGTCTCGTCGCCATAGGTGATGTTGTTTGCCACCTCGTCGGAAACCTTGACTTCCCTGTTAGTCGGGCTGTCCACCAGCTTTTCGGCGAGAGCCTTCTGAACGTCGGTCGAAAGCCAGAAATCCATGAACTGCAGCGCAAGATCTTCGTTCTTCGTACCCTTCGGTACGACGAGCACGTTCATGCCGCCGGTCTGGCCTTCCTTGGGCGTTGCCCAGGCAAGCGGCAGATCGAGCTTGGTGAACGGCGCCCAGGAGAAGCGGCCAATCGGCGCTGCCCAGATTTCTTCCTGCTGCATGAGCTGCACCAGCTGCGAGGACTTGACGTAGAAAGTGACGATCTCGTCCTTCTTCTCACCCACGGCTTCGATTGCGCCGGAGAGATCCGGCGTATCCTTGCCGATGGCCTTGCCCAGCATGTAAAGCGCCGGCGGGCCCTGATTGGTGGTAACGTTCGGGAAGGCGACGTGGTCGACGATGCCGTCCTTCAAAAGGTCGGCCCAGCTGTCGATCTTCATCTTGTCGGTGCGGTAAACGATTGAGGTGGCGTAGAAATTGACGCCGACGCTCATGCCGTCGCCATTCGGATCCTTGGCGATGTCATAGAGCTTTCCAATATTCGGAACCTTGGAAGCATCGATCTTCTGGATCAGGTCCTTGCGGGTGGCCGACAATGCATCGGCCATGGAAACGATAGCGAGATCGACAACCGGATTGGCCTTGTTGGCTTCCATCTTGGCCAGACGCTCGACGCTGTTGCCGGTCTCGACGACCAGCTTGCAGCCGCATTGCTTTTCGAACGGCGTATAGACCAGTTCCTTGAATTCATCCTGCGCGAAGGCATAGACGGAAATCGTCAGAGTTTTGTCCTGCGCCTGCGCCGCTCCCATCGTCAGCATCAGGGCGGTGCCCGATGCAAAAATGAACTTTTTCATGGTGTGAGTTCTCCTGCTGTCGTTTTTTTGGCTTCAATCGCATCATGCTTTGTCTTGCCGGTGGAGCCACGCATGATCAGCGCCATCGGTACTTTCGAAATATCAGCGGTCACTTCGCCCGCGATGCCGTTTTCGCCCGCGCTGTCGATGGCGCGCAGCAACGCTCCAACCGCCAAATCGGCGATGCGGCCCATATCCATGCGCATGGTCGTGAGCGGCGGGGTGACGACGGCGGAAAAGATGAGATCGTCAAATCCGGTGACGCTTGCCTTCTCGGGCACCTCGATACCCTCGCGCTGCAATTCGGTTAGCGCCCGCAACGCATGCAGGTCGGAGATGGCGGCAAAGGCGGTGAAGCCTTCCGCAACCAGATCGGCAAGTCCCAGCCGGCAGCCGGCACCATCAACCTCTTCGAGGCTGTCGATCCAGAGCGTCCGGGTCACACAGGTCTTGCCGAGACCATCACGAATGCCGCCGAGACGGTCGTTCTGCACGTTGGATTCGCGGTTCTTGCCGACAAGCACCACCTTGCGGTGCCCAAGGCTTGCCAGATAATCGCCCACCTGCCGCCCGCCATCCCAATGGTCGGCGGCGACGGTGTTTCCGGGCGTTGATGGGCTGTCGATGACCGCAACCGGACAATCGACGTTGGCGATACGCGTGCCGCGGCGGGGAACGATGACCATGCCATCCACCCCGCGCTCAATCAGACGGTTGATGGCATCCGTCTGCATGGCGATTTCGCCGCGCGCATCGGCAATCAGCACGCCGTAACCGGCATTGACCGCCGCCTTTTCGATGGCCTGGGCGATCTGGGGGAAAAGAGGGTTGGCGATATCGGGCAGTACCAGTCCCAAGACGCCCGATTTGCCGGTGCGTAGCGCCCTGCCCGCCGAACTCGGCACGTAACCCAGTTCGCTTGCCGTCCTGCGTATACGCTCCACCAGCTCCGGTGAAACACGGCCCTTGCCGGAAAGCGCATTGGAAACGGTTGCCACCGACACGCCGAGTGCCGCTGCTATCGCGCTCAGATTGGTGGCAGGCCGTGACGATGCCATGAATGGTCCGGAGAGTAGATTAAACGTTTAATCAGAATAAGCGAGGCGTGCCCCGCTGTCGAGTCCTGCCCCGTCAAAATAAGGCGAAAAGCTGGGCACACCGGTTAAATGCCCGAAAAAAGAGCGATTATTTTTACAGGGTCGGTGTGCTGGCGGCGCGATAAGCCTCTACCTGGCGCACCAGCCAATCCCGAAACAGAACGACCGGAACGTGATTGGCGCGCGAAAGCGGCGCCACCGCATAATAGGAACTGGGACTTTTTGCCTGATGGTCGAAGGCTTTTACCAACTGCTTGGATTTCAGCTCGTTGTCGATCAGGAACAGCGGCATGAGCGCCACGCCAAGACCGGCGATGCAGGCCTGCGCGACGCTTGAGAACTGCTCAAACCGCATGCCCTGCGGCAGAGCGAGCGACAGGCCGAGGCTTTCGAACCAGTGTCCCCAGGCCCCCGGCCGCGAGGCCATGTGCAGCAACGGCAGGGCAGCTATATCCTCGCCCCTTTCCACCGGGTGGGAGCTGAGGAATTGCGGGCTGCACACCGGGGCCACCATTTCATGCATGAGAAAGGTGCTCTCCGCTCCCGGCCAGTCGGCCTGACCGATATGGATCGCCATGTCCAGCTGCTCGCGCTCAAAGTCGAACTGGCCGATGCGAGTGGCGAAATTGATGGTGATTTCCGGATGGTTCGCCACGAAGTCCGGGATGCGCGGCAAGAGCCAGCGGGTGCCGAAGGTGGGCAGCATGGCGAGGTTCAGCGTATTGCCATGCGTTTTGGTCATGATCTGAAGCGAAGCGGAGCGTATCTCGCCAAGCGCCGCCGCGATCGATTTTGCGTAGACCCGTCCTTCGGCGGTCAGCGCGACGCCTCGGGCACCGCGCTCGAACAGGCGCACACCAAGCTGTTCTTCGAGTGACATAACCTGCCGGCTGATCGCCCCCTGCGTCAGCGCCAGCTCATCGGCGGCGGCGGAGAAACTGCCCAGCCGCGCCACGGAATCGAAAGCGGCGAGCGCGCTGGTGGATGGCAGGAGTTTACGGCTGAGTGATGTCATGAGCTATTACTATAGGTAATGCAAAAATGAGTAAACATGGCTTGCGTGCAGGGGGTGGGATAAGAATAATCCGGCCAGCAAATCCGGAGGCATCACGTGAGCGAACGCGCAGCATTCAATTGGCAGGACCCTTTTCTGCAGGAAGACCAACTGACCGATGATGAGCGGATGATCCGCGACGCCGCCGCAGCCTTCGGCAAATCGGAACTTATGCCGCGTGTGTCCGAGGCCTATCTTTCCGAAACCACGGAGCCGGAACTCTTTCGCCTGATGGGCCGCACCGGCCTGCTTGGCGTTACCCTGCCGGAGGAATATGGCGCGGCCAATGCAAGCTATGTGGCCTATGGTCTCGTCGCCCGCGAGGTGGAGCGGATCGATAGCGGTTACCGCTCAATGATGAGCGTTCAGTCCTCGCTCGTCATTCACCCGATTTTCGCTTACGGCTCGGACGAACAGAAGAAGAAATACCTGCCGGGCCTCGTTTCCGGCGAACTGATCGGCTGTTTCGGCCTCACCGAGCCGGATGCCGGTTCCGATCCCGGCGGCATGAAGACCCGCGCCGAGAAGATCGAGGGCGGTTATCGCCTGCGCGGTTCGAAGATGTGGATTTCCAACGCCCCGATCGCCGATGTCTTCGTGGTCTGGGCCAAATCCGAAGCGCATGGCAACGAGATCCGCGGCTTCGTGCTGGAAAAGGGCATGAAGGGCCTTTCCGCTCCCAAGATCGGCGGCAAGCTTTCGCTGCGCGCCTCTATAACGGGCGAGATCGTCATGGATGGCGTGGAAGTCGGCGAAGACGCACTGTTGCCCAACGTCTCCGGCCTGAAGGGCCCGTTCGGCTGCCTCAACCGCGCCCGCTACGGCATTTCCTGGGGCGTGATGGGCGCTGCCGAAGATTGCTGGCTGCGCGCCCGCCAATATGGTTTGGACCGCAAGCAGTTCGGCAAGCCGCTCGCCGGTACCCAGCTTTACCAGAAGAAGCTCGCCGACATGCAGACGGAAATCGCGCTTGGCCTTCAGGCATCGCTGCGCGTTGGCCGACTGATGGACGAGCATAAAATGGCGCCGGAGATGATTTCCATCGTCAAGCGCAACAATTGCGGCAAGGCGCTGGACATTGCCCGCCAGGCCCGCGACATGCATGGCGGCAACGGCATCCAGATCGAATATCACGTCATGCGTCACGCCCAGAACCTCGAAACGGTCAACACCTATGAGGGAACGCATGACGTCCATGCGCTGATCCTCGGCCGGGCGCAGACGGGAATTCAGGCGTTTTTCTGAAGCCCATCGCGAACGTATCTTCTGCTGACGCGCGAAACCGCCCGGGCACGCCAGCCCGCGCGGCACAGTGTCATACCAAGTCGGGTGATTCCGCGTTATCGGCACCTCTCCGCGCCTCCGATAATCTCTAAGCGCAACCCGAAGGAGTGGCGGTTCACACCGGCTCTCAGGCCTTCACTTGCGCTCCAGTTCCGGCCGACTTCGCGCAATGCGGGCAAACTGGCGTTCTCGTCGCCCGTAGACTCCATATTAAAAAGCTCCATTCCCGTCATCCGAGTGAAACAATCGACCGGTACGCACCTAGCTGGAACGATTCCAGATTGAACGGTGGAGACACGGATATGACCAACATCGATACAAGCAAACTGTCCTGGGACGAGTGGGACGAACTTCAGAACCCTCCGCCGGCCGAAACCGACTTCGACCGAATCGTTGAGACCGCACTTTCCCGCCGCGGTTTTCTCGGCGGCGTACTCGCCTTCGGTTCGGCCGCAGCCGCCATGGGCACGCTCGGCAATCTGATGAGCAGCACCTCGGCTGAGGCGCAGGAAGCCGCCGTCGGCCGTTTCCCCTTCAAGCCGGTTGCCGCCGCCACCGACCACACCATCCATGTTCCGGAAGGCTATAACTGGAAGCCGCTGGCGAAATGGGGTCAGCCGCTTTTCTCCAACATTCCGGATCTCGACCCCGCCAAGGGCGTCAGCGTTGAAAACTCGGACAAGGTCTTCGGTGAGAACACCGATGGCATGGAGCTTTTTGTCGTCGGCAACCATCAACTGATTGCCGTCAATCATGAATATGTAAACCCGGAAACCAACCTGCCGCACACTGACAAGGGCAATCCGAAGACGGCTGATGACGTGAAGATCCTGCAGAACATGCAGGGTGTCACCGTCATGGAAGTGGCGGAAGACAAGGATGGCTGGAAGATCGTTCTCGACAGCCCCTTCAATCGCCGCATCCACCACAATACGCCGATGAAGCTTTCCGGCCCGGCCGCAGGCTCCGACCTCGTCAAGACCGCCGCCGACCCTGATGGTGTCGACTGTCTCGGAACCTTCAACAATTGCGGCGCCGGCCGCACGCCCTGGGGCACCTATCTCACCTGCGAAGAAAACTTCAACGGCTATTTCGGCACCACCGACGCCGCCTTCAAATTGCCTGACGATTACAAGCGTTACGGCATCGTCGCCGAGACGCGCTACGCCTATGAGAAGTTCGACGAGCGCTTCGACGTCGCCAAGAACCCCAACGAACCGCGCCGCGCCGGTTACGTGGTCGAGATCGATCCTTCGGACGCCAGATCCACCCCCATCAAGCGCACTGCGCTTGGCCGCATCAAGCATGAAAACGCCGCCGTGGTGATTGCCCGTGACGGCCGTGTAGTCGTTTACATGGGCGATGATGAACGCGGTGAATTTCTCTATAAATTCGTCTCCAACGGCATTTACGTGCCCGGCGGCGACACCTCTAAGCTGCTCGACGAAGGCACTCTCTTCGTCGCCAAGTTCTCCGATGACGGGGCCGGCGAATGGCTCGCCCTGACGCCGGAAACGACAGGCATGAAGATCGACGAAATCTGCGTCTTCACCCGTCAGGCCGCTTCCAAGGTCGGTGCGACGACAATGGACCGCCCGGAATGGGTTGCCATCAACCCGGTCGCCATCGAAGCCTATTGCGCGCTGACCAACAACAGCCGTCGCGGTGAAATGAAGGACGGCAAGCTGCGCAGCAATGCGGGCGGCGACGCCATGGCAATCAATGCCGCCAACCCGCGCGAAAACAACGAATACGGCCAGATCGTGCGCTGGTACCCCGAAAATGACGACCACGCGGACGCAAAGTTCAAGTGGGACCTGTTCTGCATGGCCGGCAACCCTTCCGTTCACAAGGATGCCTATGCAGGGTCCTCGAACATCAACGAAGGCAACATGTTCAATTCGCCTGACGGTATGATGTTCGATAGCACCGGCCTGCTCTGGATCCAGACCGATGGCGAGGACACCAACGAAGGCAATTTCGCCGGCCAGGGCAACAACCAGATGCTGGCAGGCGACCCGGCAACCGGTCGTATCGAGCGCTTCCTGACTGCACCGAAGGGTTCCGAAGTCACCGGCCAGACCTGGTCGGCGGACAAACGCACTCACTTCGTTGGCATCCAGCATCCCGACGCGCCCTTCCCCGACGGCGAGGGAAAGCTGCCACGCTCTACCATCATCGCCATCAAGCGCGACGACAACGTGAAAATCGGCTGATCGGCACAGGATGGAGGCTCAGCCTCCTTCACTGTTCTCGTCGCAACACATCAGAACACCGTGCATCTCCAAGATGCGCGGTGTTCCTCATGTGCGATGAATAGGCCGCTTGGAAATGCTAAAGCACGGCAAGTCTGGGTGAGCCGTCGGGCCTACTCATCCTCCCGCCATTGCACAGTCCGCCTTACCCATGACGTTTCTGCTTGCAGCAGCTCTACGAGCCCGGAGCCTGATCGCTCTCTCCCGGGACGAGCAGCATCGGCCAAATGCAATGCCTGGGCTGATCTGGATAGAAGGGCGCGTAAGCCGGCATGGTCGATAACAATGTCTGTGCCACAGTCACACCGAGATCGTGCAGGGACATGCGAAAACTGGTGAGGCGCGGTTCCAGAAACTGTCCGCGCGGCCCGTCGCGGAAGCCGACGACGGCAAGATCCCGCCCCGGTTTCAGACCAGCTTCGGCAAGGCGGCGATAGAGACCAACAGCCATCAGCTCGTAGATCAGCACGATCGCGGTTGGCCGGGGCCGCATCTGCAGCCATTCGCTGGCGGCGTGATAACCGCCTTGCTCGCTGGATTTCGCCCGGATGACCAGAGAGGAGTCATAGGCAATGCCGTTGTCTTCGAGCGCCCGCCTGTATCCTTCGAGGAAAACGTAGCCGAGATTGATATCGCTGTCCGGTGCGGCAACCGCGATCGAACGATGCCCGGCAGCGACAAGACGATCGACGGCACATTTTGCTACCCCCTCGAAATCGAGATCGATCCAGGCGTGATTGTCGCTGGAGGCCGTGCGGCCGAGCGACACGAAAGGCAGCCGGTTCTGCTTCAGGAAATCCACGCGTTTGTCGGTACGCCGGGTGGCGGAAATGATCATCGCATCCACCATGCGACGCGCCACCATGCGCTTCAGATATTCATCCGGGTCCTCTTCCCCCGGGCAGGGCAGAACGATGAGATCGAGATTATGTGCCGAAAACACGCTTTGCAGACCATCCGTCACGCCCAGGAAGAAGTTGTCGGAGTTTTCAACGGTTTGCGCGTCACTGCCGGTCATCAGGCCGATGACGTTGGTGGTGCCCTGTCGAAGGCTGCGGCCGGACTGGTTTGCGACATAACCCAGCTTTTCGGCCGCTTCCAGAACACGCCGCCGCGTCTCTTCGTTCACATCCGGCTTGCCGTTCAGAGCGCGGGAAACGGTGCCTATCGATATCTCCAGATAATCGGCAAGCTGACGAATTCCTTTCATGCACTCCCCTCCCTGGCCCGGCGCGCAAACAACGCCCCCCTTAACGGTATTGACATATCTAACATCATCGTCATAGTCTCGTAAACGTTTACGACGCTCTGCGCAAATAGGAGTTTGTGCAAGAGCCCGGGGAGATGAGATGACTTTTAATGCCGTTTTATGCGGGTGCGGAGCCATGGCCAAAGGCTGGTTGCGCGCCATTCAATCGACGCCAGACATTGCCGGCGCGATCAAGATCGTCGGTCTGGTGGATCTGAACGAGAACACTGCCCGCGCGCTTGCCGAAGAATTCGCTCTTACCGACGCGGTCATCGGCACCGATCTTCGCGCAGTTCTTGATGAAACGAAAGCCGATATCCTTTTTGATATCGTCATCCCCCAGGCGCGCTTCGCCGTGGTTGAAGCCGGTCTCGCGGCCGGATGCCATGTGTTAAGCGAAAAGCCGCTTGCCGCCTCGATGGAAGAAGCTGCGACGCTGGTGGAACTGGCGAAAAAAGCCGGCAAAATTCATGCTGTGGTGCAAAACCGGCGATTCGTAGCCGGTATCCGGCGGCTGCGCCGCGCACTGGAAGACGGCATCATCGGTGATCTGACAGCCATCCATTGTGATTTCTTTCTCGGGCCCCATTTCGGCGGCTTCCGTGAAGAAATGAAGAACGTCCTGCTTCTCGACATGGCGATCCACACCTTTGATGCGGCCCGTTTTGTCGCCAATGAAAAGCCCCTCTCCGTCTTTTGCGTGGAGAAAAACCCTGCTGGCTCCTGGTATGCCCATGGCGCGAGCGCCAACGCCATTTTCGAGTTCTCGAATGACGTCGTCTTCACCTATCGCGGTTCCTGGTGCGCCGAAGGCGAGCGGACCAGCTGGGAAGCCCGCTGGCGGCTGATCGGTTCCAAGGGCATGATCGTCTGGGACGGGGAAGACAATTTCTCCGCCTCCGTGGCCGGCGAAGACCGAGGGCTTCTGCGCGGATACAAGACCGTAAACGTTTCCGATAATGTTTCCGAGAAGGATACGCGAGGCCATGCCAGCGTCATTCTCTCGTTCCTCGACTCCATTCGCACGGGTGAGATGCCGGAAACGGCCTCCTTCGACAACATCAACAGCCTTGCCATGGTAATGGGCGCGATCGAAAGCGCCCGCCTCGGCCAGCCTGTGTTAATTGCAGCATAAGGACTGAAAGCGTGAGCAATCCGGCAACATCCATCCGCATCGGCACCATGGTCAGCGCCAGCAAAGGCCAGGCGGCCGAACGCATCGGCCAGATCGCCGATCTCGGCTTTGAAAGCTTCGAGCCGTTCTTCTGGCAGACGACTAACGGTCAGGACCTTGCCGAGCTCGGCAAGCGGTGCCTTGACGCCATCGGCGAGCGCGACATCACCATCGGTACGCTCGGCATGTTCGGCAATCCGCTGGAAGAGACCGATATCGACCTTGAGACATTGCAGGGCTGGAAAGACTGCATCGACAACGCCCATCATTTCGGCGCCACTTGCGTTGCGGGTTTCACCGGCCGCTTGCGCGGCAAACCGCTGCCGGAAAGCCTGCCTCGATACAAGGAGATCTGGAGTGAGCTTGCCAAGCGCGCCGCCGACAAGGGCATAAAGATTGCCTTCGAAAACTGCGCCATGGACGGTAACTGGCAGACCGGAGACTGGAACATCGCCCATAACCCAGATGCGTGGGAGATGATGTTCAACGAAACCCCCGACGAGAATATCGGCATCGAGTGGGAACCCTGCCACCAGATGGTCTACCTCATCGATCCGCTGCCGCAGATCCGCAAATGGGCGGACAAGATTTTCCACGTCCACGGCAAGGACGCGACCATCCGCTGGGACGTCATCCGCGAGCATGGCATTTTCGGCAAGGAGAAGTTCGTCTTCATGCGCACGCCCGGCTTCGGCGACAGCAACTGGACGGACATTATTTCCGAACTGCGCCTTGCCGGCTGGTCCGGCTCGATCGACATCGAAGGCTGGCATGACCCCGTCTATCGCGATGCGCTTGAGATGACGGGGCAGGTTCACGGCCTGAACTATCTGAAAAAATGCCGCGGCGGCGATTTCGTCGTCGACCCGACATAACCGAAACCTTTTGGGAGAAGGTTTCCAGAGATTGCAAAGACGATAACCAAAAGGAGGAGATTATGGGTATCGCGAAATGCATTATGGCCGGCGCTTTCTTGCTCGCGGGCGTATCGGCTGGCGCCATTGCAGCACAGGCGGAAGATGTGACGTTGACGCTGTGGTCGCTGGATCGCGATATCCAGCCCGCACCGAACCTTATCAAGGAATTCAACGCGCTCAATAACGGGATCAAGATCGAATACCGGCAATTGCAGTTCGATGATGTGGTGAGCGAATCCATGCGCGCCTATTCTACCGGGAATGCGCCCGACATCATCGCCATCGACAACCCCAACCACGCCATGTTCGCCTCACGCGGCGCGTTTCTCGACGTGACGGACATGATCGCCAAATCGGATGTCATCAAGACGGAGAACTACTTTCCGGGTCCGCTGAAATCCGTGACGTGGGACGGCAAATATTACGGGGTTCCGAAAGCCACGAATACGATCGCGCTTTATTACAACAAGGATCTGTTCAAGGCCGCCGGTCTCGATGCGGCAAAACCGCCGCAGACGTGGGACGAACTGGTGGACACTGCCCGCAAGCTCACCAACCCCGCCAAGAATGTCTACGGCATCAGCTTCAGCGCCAAGGCCAATGAGGAAGGCACCTTCCAGTTCCTGCCCTGGGCTCAGATGGCGGGAGCGACATACAAGAACATCAATACGGACGGCGCGGTAAAGGCGCTTGAGACGTGGAAACTGATGCTGGATGAAAAGCTGGCATCGCCTGATACGCTGACGCGCAGCCAGTGGGACTCCACCGCCACGTTCAATGCCGGCAACGCTGCCATGGCGATATCAGGTCCGTGGGAAATCGACCGCATGCTCAAGGACGCCAAGTTCGATTGGGGCGTGGCGCTGCTGCCTGTGCCAACGCCTGACGCGCCACGCTCTTCGGCCATGGGCGACTATAACTGGGCGATCTTCTCGAAGACGAAGCATCCGGAAGAGGCTTTCAAGGCAATCGAATTCTTCGCCTCCAAGGACAAGGACATGTTTAAGAATTTCGGCCAATTGCCGGCGCGTTCCGATATTCCGGTTCCGCCGACCGGCAATGCGCTGAAGGACGAAGCATTGAAAACCTTCGTCGAGCAGCTGAAATACGCCCAGCCGCGTGGCCCTTCGCCAGAATGGCCAAAGATTTCCAAGGCCATTCAGGATGCCATTCAGGGTGCGCTTTCGGGTCAGATGACACCGAAGGCGGCCCTTGATCAGGCCGCTGAAAAAATAAAGCTGATCGAAGGCTGATCTATCGGGGCGGGCGGCAGGTTCATCCTGCCTCCACCCAAGGGTTCCTCCCGGTGGGGCTGCCTGTCGCGACAAGCGGCGGCGGCCCCGACTGGAGCGTGTGAGGATGTTTCATGAAAAAACTGTTTTCCAGCGTCAGTGACGGTCGCGGTTTCGACATCGTCCTTGTCGCGTCTCCTTTGGGCTTCCTGTTCGTCATGGCCGGGCTGCCGCTCATCTACAACATCGTCATGAGCTTTCAGGAAGTCGACATGTTCAGCCTGGGCACCTTCGTGCGTCCATTCGTCGGCTTCAAGAACTATGTCGACCTGTTCAAGCAGCCAGAAACCCTGCCGATCCTGATGAATACCGTCACCTTCGTCGTGGCCTCGATTGCCGGGCAATTCGCCATCGGCTTTGGCTTGGCGCTGTTCTTCTGGGTGAATTTTCCCGGCGCCACCTGGCTGCGCGGCCTGTTCCTCGTCTCCTGGGTCATGCCCGGCCTTGTCGTCGGGGCCATCTGGAACTGGATCCTCTCAGGCGATTTCGGTGTGCTAAACTTCTTCCTGCGCGAAAGCGGCCTGATATCAGGCAATATCTTCTGGCGTTCGGATGCGAATTTTTCGCTCTGGGCGGTCGTCATCGCCAATATCTGGCTCGGCACCTCCTTTAACATGATCCTGCTTTCCGTCGGCCTCGCCTCCATTCCGAGCGACCTTTATGAGGCTGCGGAGCTGGACGGCGCCAATGCCTGGCAGCGCTTTTACACCATCACCCTGCCGATGATGCGTTCCACCATCGGCGCGATCGTCTCGCTCGGTCTGATCTTCACGCTGCAGCAATTCGACCTTTTCGCCGCCATTACCGATGGCGGGCCGAATAACAGTTCCAACGTGGCGCAATATTGGGCCTGGGACCTCTCATTCCGGCAATATGATTTCGGCAAAGGCGCGACGATATCGGTCATCATGATCGTATTCGTCATGCTGGCCTCCGTCGTTTACGTGCGCTCTACACGGCATGAGGTGCGCGGATGAGCATCACCAACCGCAACCGCCTGATGCTGGTTATCGCCATTGTGCTTGCCATCATCTACCTCTTCCCGCTTTACTGGATGTATCTGACGTCGCTTAAAAGCGGCTCTGAAATGTTTGCCAACCCGCCTTCCTTCTGGCCCGGTGATCCGCAATGGCAGACCTATGCCTATGTGTGGGAAAGCCGCAACATGGGGCGTTACCTGTGGAATTCGGTGCTGATCGCCTCCAGTGCGGTGCTGCTGATCACCATTCTCGGTGTCGGTTGCGCCTATGTTCTGGCTCGGTATCGAAATGTCTGGGTGGATATCGGCCTGTTCCTCATCCTCATGCTGCAGGTGCTGCCGGCATCGCTGATGATCACGCCGATCTTCGTCGGTTTCTCGCAATTCGGGCTTCTGGATTATCCACGCCTGTCGGTTATCCTCGCCATCGCCGCCAAAAGCATGCCCTTCTTCGTCGTGCTAGTCCGCGCCACCTTCATGGCCGTGCCGCAGGAGCTGGAAGAGGCCGCACTTGTGGATGGCAACTCCCGCGTCGGCGCGTTTTTTAACATCGTGCTGCCGCTTGCCAGAAATGGCATCCTCGTCAGCGCCATTCTCATCTTCATGCAGGCTTTCGGCGAGTTCGTTTATTCGAAATCGATGATCCAGGCGGCGGAACTGCAGCCTGCCAGCGTCGGCCTCAATTCCTTCATGGGCCCCAATACCAGCGAATGGAACAACATCATGGCCTATGCGACCATGTATGTAACGCCCATTCTCGCCCTCTTCATTCTCTTGCAGCGCCGCATTGTGTCCGGCCTGACATCAGGAGCGCTCAAATGACCCTTCAGATCGAACTATCCGGCGTCAACAAATATTATGGTGCTTTCCATGCGCTGAAGAACATCAATCTCTCCATCAAGAAGGGTACCTTCGTCGCGCTTGTCGGTCCTTCCGGCTGCGGCAAGTCCACGCTTCTGCGTTCGCTGGCGGGGCTGGAAACCATTTCGGCAGGCGATATGCGTATTGCCGGCACGCTCATGAACGGTGTGCCGCCACGCAAGCGCGACGTGGCCATGGTGTTCCAGTCCTATGCGCTCTACCCGCATATGACGGTGGAGGAAAACCTCACCTATTCGCTGCGCATGCGCGGCGTTGCCAAGGCGGAGGCCCGCAAGGCCGCAGAGGAAGTTGCCGCCACGACCGGGCTGTCAAAACTGATGAAGCGTTATCCGCGCGAACTCTCCGGCGGCCAACGCCAGCGCGTGGCGATGAGCCGGGCGATCATCCGCAATCCGCAGGCCTTCTTGTTCGACGAGCCGCTCTCCAACCTTGATGCAGCCCTACGCGTCCACATGCGCAAGGAAATCCGCGCCCTGCATGATCGCCTGCACGCCACCTCCGTTTATGTCACCCATGACCAGATCGAGGCGATGACGATGGCCGACCATGTCGTCGTGATGCGCGATGGCGTGATCGAACAGCAGGGCACGCCGCTTGAACTCTACGACCGGCCCGTCAATCGTTTCGTTGCAGGTTTCATCGGCTCGCCGGCGATGAATTTCATTCCGGCCGTGGTCAGCCCGGATGGCGCTTCGCTTCTGCTGCAGTTCGGAGGAAACGAACCGCCGCAGTCGATCAGGGCTCCGGTTTCCCTGCCGCCGGGCAAGCGGGTCATCGTTGGCATTCGACCTGAGCATATCCGGCCGACGGGAGCACAGGACGCGGCGTTGACGCAGCCTGTGTCTGCCGTGGAAACGACCGGCTCGGCCACCTTCCTCACCCTTGGCACCACAACGGAGCTCGTCATCGCGGTGCAGGGGCGCAGCGCAGTCAAGGCCGGCGAGGTCATCGGCCTCGACATCAACCCGGCCGACATGCACCTCTTCGATGAGGAAACGGGCGTTGGCCTCGCAAAGCGGTAGGCCGTGATCCCGGGACGTATGCGTTGCGGGTCGCGTCAAACGGTCCGCTCTCGTCGCATCAACGCGATTTGAAGATGTCAAACAAGCTAGGGCGGGCAGCTGCAGAGGTCGAGGTGGCTGTAGCCTCGCCAACCTCGCGTGCTGCAATCGCCGGAGCAGCAGGTCCATCAATATCCACCCAGCGACCGGCATGGTCCGTGGATTGGCGTTTCAAGTAGGTGTAGGGCGTTTCATCCCAGCGCAGAACCTTCGCCTGCATATTGTCGAGGATAAAGTCCCCCCGGTCCGTTCTCACTGTCAGGATGGCATGGCCCGCCCCGCGTTCATCCCGCACGACCGTTATCAACAGGTCCGAAACATCGAGACCAGCCTGCATAAGACGCCTACGCTTCTCCAGCGCCAGGTCTTCGCAATCTCCCGCGCCGTTATCGGGATATTCCCAATAGTCCTCGTAACCCCAGACTTCCATATCGCTTCTCTGGTCGATCTCAACATTGACGGCATTGTTGACCGAGACGATAGTCGCCCAGAGATCAGGCGTCAGATTAAGCGGTGGCATTGACTTGACTGGCTGGCATTCTGCGGAATGCCTCTGACAAAACTCGTAATGTCCGATCGGCTGAGATGTGATCCTGCCCGTCTGCATCGATGGAGACGCCTGCGCCGGCGCGGCCAGAGCGACGACAGTCAGAATGAAACATGCTTGAAGCGATTTGATGAGATAGGTCATGTTCGTCTCCTGACGACATGAGCTATCCGTGGCCGCTTGAGGTCACATGAAACAAAACGTTCGACTTTTAACGACCGCAAAAATTGAGGTGCAGAAGTTTCGGAACGGAATTCAGACCGACGAGATCGCCAACCTGACGAGCCGAAGTGACGGTCTCGTCGTCGCGCTCGCAGGAACGCCGGCCGGGCAGAAGTTTAAACGTTGCGACGAACGGCTATTACATCTTTCGGTTGCCAGCCTTTCTTCTCAGTTAACCTTGCATCTTACCGATGATGTAATGATGGGCATGTTAAAAATTGCGCATGTACTTGAAGAGCGCATGAATGACGATACTCACTGCCTTACAAAGACTGCGGGACTTCATGTCCGTGCGGTCCGACAACCCTGATCTGCTGAAAGCACAACATCAAGCTTTCACACGACAGATGCCGATGATGTATTTCATCCTGCTTTCCAGCACATGGGCGCTGGCCGCGACGCATATTCGGTTTGCACCGCTTTGGCTGACCGTCGGCGTTCCGGCTCTATTCACGCTTGGCTGCACGCTCAGGATAGCCTTCTGGTGGAGAACGCGGGGCATAGAGCCATCGGCTGGGGTTGCTCATGCCATATTAAGGCGGACAAATCGACTGGCCGGCGGTATCGCCATCGCATTTACGATCTGGTCCTTTTTGCTGGTGCCCTATGGCGATGCCTATACGCGTTCCCATGTTGCCTTTTACATGGCGATCACCGTCATATCGTGCATCTTCTGTCTGATGTATGTCCGCTCGGCCGCATTTATGGTGACAGTCATCGTCAACGGTGCCTTCATCGCCTTCTTCCTGGCCTCAAAGCAACCAACCTTCGTCGCCATTGCCATCAATATGTTGCTGGTATGCACCGGCATGATGTCGATCCTGCTCACAAATTACCGCAATTTCGAGAACATGGTCATTTCGCAGAAGCGCACCGAGGCACTCAGCAACGAGAACCTGCTGCTTGCCAACAGGGACAGCCTGACCGAACTGCCCAACCGTCGCGCTTTTTTTGCGCATCTGGAAGCGGAGCTTGAAAAGGCGAAAGCCAATGGCACGCGGCTGGCTTTGGGCGTTATCGATCTGGACGGTTTCAAGCCGGTGAACGACCTCTACGGCCACTCGGTGGGCGACAGGTTATTGATAAATGTCAGCAAGCGCCTCAGCGAGAGCCTGAAAGCAAGCAAGGCTTTTCGACTGGGCGGCGACGAATTTGCCATCATCGCTCCGGTCATTCCTGACGACGCGCAGCTCGTGGCCAATGCCAATGCGATCTCCGAGCGATTAAGGGCGCCCTACCATATGGCGGAGGGCACGGTTCATGTTTCCGCATCCATGGGCATCGCCGTGTTTCCACATCTCGCCTCGACACTCGAGGAGCTTTTCGACCGGGCGGATTACGCGCTTTATCATGCCAAGAGGACCCGGCGTGGGAACGCCGTTCTGTTCGACGCCGAACACGAGAAGCAGATCAACATCGAAGCCCGCATCGTACACCTGCTCAAACAGACGGAGATTGAAAAAGAACTATCGGTTGTCTTCCAGCCTGTGGTCGACCTACGCGACGGAACAACGGCGTGTTTTGAAGCGCTGGCACGATGGAGTAGTCCCGTTCTTGGACAGGTGCCACCTTCCCAATTCTTCGCCATAGCGGAACGCGCGGGTATCGTCAGTTCGCTGACGCGGCCGCTTTTGAAGAGGGCGCTCGCTTCGGCATCACAATGGCCGCCGTCTGTGCGGCTTTCGTTCAACCTTTCGGCCCAGGACCTCAATGCCTGCGAAGGCGTGCTCTCTCTGATCGGCATCATCGAAAACAGCGGATTCGATGCCCGCCGTCTTGATCTCGAAATTACCGAGACAGCCTTTGCCCATGATTTCGAACAGGTCAAACAGTCGGTCGAAATGCTGCGGCGGCTCGGCTGCGGTATCTCACTCGATGATTTCGGCACCGGCTACTCGAGCCTCACCCGGCTGCACGCGTTACCGCTCACCAAAATCAAGATTGACCGGAGCTTCGTAACCGACCTGCATGAAAAACCAGCCAGCTACAAAATCGTGAAATCGCTTCTCGCCCTCAGCCGGGACATGGAGCTGGAATGCGTGGTCGAAGGGGTGGAAACACCCGCCGAACTGGCAACACTCGAAAGCCTCGGCGCCACGCTGGTACAGGGCTACATTTTCGCGCGGCCACTTAAAGAGCGGGATGTAGTGGAATTTCTGTCGGTACAGGCTGCCACGCAAGGTGGCCTCAGCCAAACCGGGCAGTGAATCCCGTGTAAGCCGCCTTTCTCACGCCAGCAGTAAGTTGCGACGTGCACCTGTGCAGCATCGCAAAAACGATGGAACGGTTTTTCCGCGCATGAGTTTATTTTTCGTGAACCAAGACAGGAGGAAGAACCATGGACCACAGCAATCATATCCGCCTTGCGGAAACCGAACTGACGCCTTCCGTGCTCGAGGGCGCGACCGTGTATGGCGCAGATGACCATAAGGTCGGTAAAGTCGACCACGTCCACGGCGCTGGTGCGAGCAGCACCGCAATCATCGACGTCGGCGGATTCCTTGGGATCGGCGCAAAGCCAGTTGCCGTTCCCCTCAGCGATCTCGACTTCATGCGCGATGAAGACGGTGATGTACACGCCGTCACATCCTGGACGAAGGATCAGCTGAAAGAGATGCCAGAGCATCATCACTGAGTTCGATTTAACCCCATCCTTAAGCGCCCGGCCAAGCCGGGCGTTTTTACGTTGGGAGATTTTCCCCTTTGTCCAAAGAGCGCGCGGCGCTCACCAAATGGAACCGTTGGGCCGATCAGGCATTTTTAAGACGCGCGATATTTGGTCGCGGGCAATTGAAGGGGACGACAATTGAACGATGAAATACAGGCGACACCGCTCAGCATCGATGACGTGACTGTGATCGACGACCAGAGGGTCAAGAAGGCCGTGACGGCGGCGGCGCTCGGCAACGCCATGGAATGGTTTGATTTCGGCGTCTATGGCTTCGTCGCCTATGCCGTGGGCAAAGTCTTTTTTCCGGAGGCAGCTCCAGCTGTACAAACCGTTGCGGCACTGGCTACTTTTTCGGTTCCATTTCTCATTCGTCCGCTTGGTGGCGTTTTCTTTGGCGCGATGGGCGACAAGTTCGGGCGTCAAAAGGTACTCTCCCTCACCATCATCATCATGGCGGCCAGCACCTTTTGCATTGGCCTCATTCCCGGCTATGCAACGATTGGCATATGGGCGCCCATCCTGCTTCTGCTTTGCAAGCTCGCACAGGGCTTTTCGGTCGGCGGCGAATATACCGGTGCCGCCATTTTCGTTGCAGAATATGCACCCGACCGTAAACGAGGTTTCCTTGGCAGCTGGCTGGATTTCGGGTCTATCGCCGGTTTCGTCCTGGGCGCGGGCTTTGTCGTTTTGCTGAGTGCCTCGTTGGGAGAGGCAACGTTCCTCGACTGGGGTTGGCGTATTCCCTTCTTCCTGGCCGCACCACTCGGATTAATCGGCCTTTACCTGCGCCACGCGGCGGAAGAAACGCCTGCCTTCACCGAGCGCCTTCAACGCGCTGAAGAAGAGGATCGCCAGGCGCTGAAAGAGCGGCCGATGGTTCCAATCAGGGAAATCGCCAGCAAGCATACGCGGTCCCTCGCCATCTGCATCGGAATGGTTCTCGTGACCAACGTGACCTATTACATGCTGCTTACCTATATGCCGACTTATCTGTCGAAGACGCTGAACTACAGCGAAGATCACGGCGTCCTCATCATCATCGCTGTCATGGTCGGGATGCTTTTCGTGCAGCCTGCCATTGGTCTTTTAAGTGACCGGATTGGACGAAAGCCGTTTCTCGCTGTCGGCAGCACAGCAATCCTGTTCCTCTCCCTGCCGGCCTTCCATCTGATCGCCAGCGGACAAGTGGTCCGGATCTTCTTCGGCCTGCTTATCCTTGCCGTTGCGCTAAACTGCCTGATCGGCATCATGGCTTCCACCTTGCCTGCCCTCTTCCCGGCCCGTATCCGGTACAGCGCACTGGCAATCTCGTTCAACATCTCGATCATCGTGGCAGGCCTCACCCCCACCATCACGGCGTGGCTGGTGGAAGCGACCGAGAACATCTATATGCCGGCTTATTACCTGATGGTCGCCGCCGTCTTCGGTATCGCAACGACCTTCTTTCTCAAGGAAACGGCCAACCGGCCTCTCTACGGTGATACGCCCAACGCCTCCAACCACAAGGAAGCGAAATCGCTTCTGGCGGAGCAATATCTGCACATTGAAAAGAGCGTGGAAGAGATTGATGAAGAACTTGAGAGGCTGGAGGAGCAGAAGTCGATCTTGCAGGCCAAACGAGATCAACTCGTCGGCCGGCACCCGGATCTGACCTGAGCCGCGCACCTACTGGCCGGATTTCAGACCAGATGTCTCTATGTTTCACAAGCGAAATGCGCGGCGGTGCTTCCGCACGCCGCGCACCGAAGTGTCGAAATAAGCAAGAATGTTTAAGCGACCGGACCGCAGATCAGACGGCGAGAAAGCCACCATCTATTGGCAGCACGGCGCCCGTAACCATCTTGCTGTCATCGGAGAGCAGCATCGCGATGCTTTCCGCCACCTCTTCCGCCTCCGCAAAGCGGTTGAGAGGATGACGCACCATCATCGGCTGGCTCTTGACGGGATCGTTCCACGCTTCGGCGGCGAGTTCGGTAAGCGTGATGGTCGGGGCGACAGCGTTGACACGGATGCCATGCGGGCCGAGTTCCTTGGCAAGCACGCGGGTCGCACCCTCAAGCCCGGCCTTTGAGGCCGCATAGCAAAGGTGATCCTGAAAACCGCGATGGCCGGCAATCGAGGTGATGTTGACGATAGCACCGCCCCCACCTTTCGCGACGCGGGCGCGGGCAAATTCCTGGCATGTGATGATGGCAGCACGCAGATTGATGCCAAGCACAGCCTCGTAACCTGCATCGCTCATATCCAGCACGCTCTCCAGCACGTTGATGCCGGCGCTGTTGATCAGAAAATCGCAGGTGCCGGCTTCGGCCATGGCAGCGCGAGTAGCCGTAACGTCAGCAAGATCGGCGCGGATCGAACGTCCACCGATTTCGCTTCTCAGGCTATCGAGATCGGACTGCGTGCGGCTGATCGCCACGACCTCTGCGCCGCGAGCGGCCATCAGATGTGCGCAGGCGCGGCCGATGCCTTTGCCTGCACCGGTAATGATCACGGACTTTCCGGAAAACTGCATGGAATCCTCGTTATTTGGCGACCTAAGCGGCCGCATGATCTAAGCTTGTGACGCGGTTCAGGCATGGCTGGCGGCGCGAATGGCGCGCGCCGCATTCTGAAGCGATAGAAATGCGTCGTAGCGTGCCTGATGCACTTTTTGAAAATCAGGGTCAGGCATAGCACTGCTCGCGATACGCGACATTGCCGGCATCGCGGCCATCAGGTCCGGATAAGTCCCTGCGGCCACGGCACCCAACATGGCGGAACCGAGAAGCACCGGCTCCTCGCATGCGGTCAATTCGACGGGAAGTCCGGTCGCATCGGCCAGCAACTGCCGGGCAAGCGGATGGGCACCTGCGCCGCCGCTAACACTGATGGTTTCCACCGGCGCACCGTTGCGGGCCTGCGTTTCGATGATCTGGCGAAGACCGTAGCCGAGGCCGAGAAGTCCGGCCACATAAAGCGCGACAAGGGAATCTACGCCGGTTTCCATGCCGTAACCGGCAATGACCGCGCGGGCATGCGGATCGGCGAAGGGTGCGCGGTTGCCGAGAAACTCCGGCACCACATGAAAATCTTCTGCGAGCTTTGCTGCAGCAGAAGCAGAAGCAGAAGCAGATGCAGCAAGGCCGATGGCACGGTCGGCAAGCCAGACCGGCAAGGCCTTGCCATCCTTCTCGGCCAGCGCCTTCGCCTCACCAAAAGCTGGGTGCAACTGAACCAGGTAATCGATTGCGGCGCCAGCAGCGGACTGACCACCCTCATTCAGCCACGCGCCGGGAACCATAGCGGAATAATATGGCCCCCACACGCCCGGCACAAAGGCCGGCTCAGTTGTGGTCGTCATGGTGCAGGACGAGGTGCCGAAAACATAACCAAGGCATTTCGAAGCGTCGCCGCCGGCAGCGACTGTGCCGACACCGCCAGCATGGGCATCGATGAGGCCCGCGGCAACTGCGGTGCCTGCTCTAAGCCCCATCGCCTTTGCGGCATCTTCGGTTAGCCCAGCGCCCAGCGCCGTGCCGGGATGGACGACGCTTTCGCCGATGCGGCGGAAGCCTTGCTCGGCCAGATCTCCAAGACCGATCTTGGCGAAATATTCCGCATCCCAGCGGTTTTCATGGGCGAGATAGGTCCACTTGCAGGTAACAGTGCAGGCAGAGCGATCAAGCGCGCCGGATGCCTTCCATGTCAGAAAATCCGTAAGATCGAAGAAGTGCTGGGCCCGTGAATAAATATCCGGCCGATTTTCGCGAAGCCACAAAAGCTTCGGCGTCTGCATTTCGGGGGAGATGCGTCCACCGACATATTGAAGGACCGCGTGTTCTCCGGCGTTGATGCGCTCGGCCTGTTCAACGGCACGGTGATCCATCCAGACGATGATATCCCGTTCGGGATGATCGGCATCGCCAACCGGCAACGTCTCATCGTCAGGCCCGCGGACAACGAGTGAGCAGGTCGCGTCAAAACCGATGCCGGCGACCTCAGCCGGATCGATACCAGCGCGCGAAACGCTTTCGCGCACGCTATCGCAAACCGCCTGCCAGACCTCTGCGCTCGATTGCTCGGCAATGCCGCCATCCTCGCGGTGCATGCTGATCGGACGCTTGGCGGTGGCGAGAAGCTTGCCCGCGACATCAAAGACACCGGCCCGCGCCGAACCGGTCCCAACATCGACGCCAACAAGATAGGAAGCCATTAACGATACTCCTCGGAGCGGTTCATCCGGTGCTTAACTAGGTTGAAGCGGCGGGACCGGTTCCGATTCCCCCGCCGCTCCTGAAGTCTTAGACGCGGTCGAAGTTGGTCGGCAAGACCAGTATGTCGCGGATAGTGACGGTGCGCTTGCGCGTCAGCATGTAGACGACGGCATCGGCCACTTCGCTCGCATCGATGAGGCTGCCCGATTCCTTGGCCTTCCGGAGATTTTCCTCCGGCCAGTCGGCCAGAAGTGCGGAAACGACCGGGCCGGGGGAGACCTGCGCAACGCGCACGCCGTGGGGGATCATCTGGCGACGCATGCCCTGTACGAAGCTGGTGATCGCCCATTTCGAGCCCGAGTAAACCGGCTCCCAATAGGTCGGGAAGTGGCCGGCAATCGAGCAGGTGACGATGATATCGCCGGTTTTCCGCTCCGACATGTGCGGTACAACGGCATGAACGTTCTTCATGACGGCGTTGACGTTGAGATTGAGCATCTTATCGATGGCTTCAGGGGTCGTTTCGGTGAGATCGCCGCCGATATAGGTGCCGGCGTTGCAATAGAGAATATCGATATGATCGACCTTCTTGAGGATCTCAGGGATCATCGCGTTGCAGCTGTCGGCATCGAGCAGATTGGTGACCTGCGGGATGGCGCGGTCGCCGAGCTTGGCGACCAGATCATTCAGGGCCTTCTCGTTCCAGTCGACCATGACCACGGTCGCGCCCTGTTCCAAGAGCGCTTCTGTGGTGGCAAGCCCGATGCCGGATGCGGCGCCGGTGATGACCGCAATCTTGCCTTGCAGCGATTCAGACATTTAATTCTCCTGCGTTTATGAAGATGTTTCCGGGCCGGCTCAGCGCCATTCGCGCCCGATATAGATGGCCAGCAGAATGATGCCGCCCTTGATGACATCCTGCAGATAGGGGTTGATGCCCATCAGGTTGAGGCCGTTGTTCAGAATGCCCAGCAGCACCGCGCCGATGAGCGTGCCGAGAATAAGGCCCCTGCCGCCGGCAATCGCCGTGCCACCAAGAACGACGGCAGCGATGGCATCCAGTTCGAAGCCGACGCCTGCATTGGGCTGGCCACTCATCAGGCGACCGGTGAGGATGAGCGCGGCGAAAGCTGCCGTGACGCCGGAGATGCCATAGACGGCGAGCTTGACGCGCTGGGTCTTCACGCCAGAAAGACGGGCCGCCAACTCGTTTCCGCCGAGAGCATAAACGTGGCGACCAAACGCCGTGCGCTGCAATAGTACCCAGGCAATGCCGTAGATCACCACCATGATGACGACAGGGACGGGAACCACACCGATGCGGCCGACACCGAACCAGGAAATCCAGCTCGGGATGCCGCTGACGGGGTAGCCGCCGGAATAGATGAGGCCAAGGCCACGCGCCATGCCCATGGTGGCGAGCGTGACGATGATGGCGGGCATCTTGCCCCAGGCGACAAGCGCCCCGTTAAAAATGCCGATGCCGAGACCGATGAAAAGGCCGGCCGGCAGCGCAATTGCGGGCGAGAGGCCAGTGTTCACCATCAGGCCCGCGGACAGCGTGCCGATAAGCGCCATGACAGCCCCGACCGACAGGTCGATACCGCCTGTGAGGATCACGAAGGTCATGCCAACGGCCAGAATGCCGACGACGGAAACCTGCCGCAGCACGTTCATGATGTTGTTGACGCTGAAGAAGTTGTCGCTCGCAAGCCCCATGAGGATGGATACAACAATCAGACCCGCCAGCGGCAGGGCAAGCGGTGAGCGCAGCATGGCACTGAGACTGAAACCGCCCGTTTTCGCGGCAGTGCCGGTGTTTGCATCAAGCGACATGTTCAACTCTCCCGGTGGTGGCGTTTGTCATTATTGTTTCTGAATTGATGTCGTCTCCCTCGACCGTGGCGACGATGCCGCCGGAGCGGAAGACGCAGACCCTGTCGGACATGCCGATCACTTCCGGCAGCTCCGAGGAGATCATGATGATCGAGTAACCTTTGGCGGCGAATTCCCGCATCAGCGAGTAGATTTCCGCCTTTGCGCCCACATCGATGCCGCGTGTCGGCTCATCGAAGATCAGCACGCGCATGTCATGGTTCAGCCAGCGGGCAATGACGATCTTCTGCTGGTTGCCACCGGACAGGGTATCGACACGGGCATAAGGGCCTTGCGCCTTCACCTGTACCTGCGCCATTGCTTTCGTCGTGTACTCCAATTCCTTCTTGAGATCGAGGAACCAGTGGGCCTTGCGGTATTTGCCATAATTGTTGAGCGAAATATTTTGCAGGATGGAGAAGCTGGTGATCAGGCCCTCTTCCTTGCGGCTTTCCGGCAGCAGGCCAATGCCGCGCATCAGCGCATCGTCCGGACCGGAAAAACGCGTCTCCACACCATCGAGCCTGATCTTGCGACGCGAGGCGGAATGCGCCCCGAGCATGGCGAGAACAGTTTCCGTACGACCCGAGCCGACAAGCCCGGCAAAGCCAAGGATTTCGCCCTTGCGCAGCGCAAAGCGCGAGACAGGGCCGCCCTTTTTCAATTGCAGCTCTTCGACTTCAATCACCTTTGCGGCGGAAGGATCGAGCTGCGGCTTGGGCGGGAAGCTGGCCTCGATGCGCCGGCCGACCATCATTTCAACCAGACGGTCATTGTCGACCTCCGAGGTCAGGCAGGAGCCGATCAGTTCACCGTCGCGCAGGACGGTGATGCGGTCGCAGATCTCGAATATCTCTTCGAGGTGGTGCGAAATGAAGATGATTGCCACGCCCTGACGGCGCAACTCACGCATGACCTTGAACAGATGTTCGGTCTCGGAAGGCGTCAGCGTGGCGGTCGGCTCGTCGAGTACGAGAATGCGGGCGTCAAGCGACAGCGCTTTGGCGATTTCCACGAACTGCTGCTGGGCGACAGATAGCCGATGCACCGGCACGTCGAGCGGCACGTCCACAGCCAGCCGGCTCATGATTTCTGCTGCGCGCTTGCGCATCGCGCCCTTGTTCAGAAGGCGCAGCGGCCCGCGGATTTCGCGAGCAAGGAACATGTTTTCGACGGCGTTGAGATAGGGGATCAGGCTGAATTCCTGAAACACGATACCGACGCCAGCGGCAATCGCCTCATCGTAATTGGCAAAGCGGCGATCCTTGCCGTCAATGCGGATCGTTCCCTCGGATGGCTGCAAAATGCCGCACAGGATCTTCATCAGCGTCGATTTGCCGGCGCCGTTTTCGCCCAGAAGCGCATGCACCTCACCGGCGCGCGCCTCAAGGTCGACGCCGCGCAGGACTTCGATCTTGCCAAAGCTTTTTCTTATTCCATTCAGTTCCAGCATTTCACCCTCCTCAATGGTCGGGATTTAACCCCGCCCCCATACGAGATGGGGACGGGGTCTGGGAGGAGTTCTTACCAGCTGAACTCGCCGGCGTTCTTGCTGTCGACGACCATAACGTCGATCGGGACTTCCTTCGGCACCACGCGAGCGCCCCACTTCTGGGCGAGCGCCATCGCCAGGCCAACGCGAACCTGGTCACGCGGGAACTGCGCGGTGGTTTCGATGAAAGGACCACCCTCGGCAATCGCCTTCACAGCTTCCGGAGCACCGTCGACCGAGGTCAGCTTGATGTCCTTGCCGGAGCCCTGGATCGCAGCCAGAGCGCCCATCGCACCGCCGTCATTCACCGAGAAGATACCGGCGAGGTTCGGACGCGACTGGATCATGTTTTCAACGACGCCGAGAGCAACGGAGCGGTCCTGACGGCCGTTCTGCGTATCGACCAGCTTGATCTCGGGGAATTCGGCGAGAGCCGCCTTGCAGCCTTCGACGCGCTGCAGGATCGGAACGACCGGAATACCGTCGAGGATCGCGACTTCACCCTTGCCGCCGAGCGCGTCACCGAGATGCTTGCACGACTTGTAACCCGCGTCACGGTTCTTCGAGCCGACGAAGGTATCGACCGGACCGTTGGCGTTGGCGTCAACAGCAACGACGACTACGCCAGCAGCCTTGGCAGCGTGAACGGCAGCTTCGATACCGGCGCTGTCGGTCGGGTTGAGAAGCAGGATGTCGATCTTCTGCTGGAGCATGTCTTCAACGTCGGAAATCTGCTTGGCCACATCGTGGCCGGCATCGGTCACGACAACGTCAGCGCCAATGCTTGCTGCGGCTTCCTTCAGCGCTTCCTGCATCGACACGAAATAGGGGTTGTTCAGCTCCTGGAAGGTCATGCCGATCTTCAGCTTTTCCTGCGCTAGCGCCGGAGCGGCCATCATTGCAATTGCGGCTGTCGCCATCAGAAACTTGGATTTCATTTTCATCTCACTCTTCCTCCCATTAGGAAAGTTGGGGCAACAAGTGCCCGTTTCCGGACAGACCTCTGCCCGAATTCTTAGAAATTGGCGATGTGTCGCTGGTTTACTCCGCCATCACAGCTGCCTTCTGGGCCGCAAAAATGGTTCGGAACCTCGACGGTGACATTCCCTTGAGTTTCAGGAAATGCCGGTTGAAATTGGAGAGATTGGAGAAGCCCACATCGTAGCAGACCTCGGCCACCTTCACGCCCTGATCCGCCAGAAGCATCTGGCAGGCGAGATCGATGCGCAACTGATTGCGATACCGCACCAGCGTCGTACCCGTATGGCGCTTGAAGGCGCGGGAAAAGGCGCTCGGGCTTTGGCCGACCATGTCAGCCAGATCGATCTCTTCAACCTGCTCGGTCAGATGTTCGCGCAGATGCGACAAAGCGCGGTTGATACCGCTATCGCCGATGCCCGTCAGATCAAGCTCGTAGCTAAGGCTTGCCAGCACCTCGGATGTCGGCGCATTGACCAAGAGATCGAGAATTTCCCAGAAAAGCGCCAGACGCGTCAGCCCCTGCGCCTCGATAAGCCGAAGGATCAGCGGACGAACGCGATCGCTGGTCTCATCATCAAACAGAATACCGCGGCGGCTACGGTCCAGCAGGCCGCGCACCACTTCCATCTCGGACATGGAGGCGCAGGCATCTTCGATAAAGCTCTCCGGAAACTGGATCACGAGGGAACGTGTCGGAACGATTTCGTCCGGCTCGATCTCGCTGATCCAGTTCTGGGGGAGATTGGGGCCGGTCATGATGAGCTGACCGGGGCTGAAACGGCCGACGAAATCACCGATATAGAAGGTGCCTGACGTCGCGACGACCAGATGAATTTCATATTCGGGATGATAATGCCAGCGGACGGTACGGAACGGATAGCCATGCCGCCAGGCAGCGAAAGATTCGCCCTTGCGGATGTGCACCAGTTCCAGATCGGGCTGCATCATAGTCCCTCCCACTCATACGTCCGCCGCATTCACGGAGCGGGCCATTCCTCTTTATGGCTCGTCCCAGGCGTTGATGGGAGCATATGGCGTGCGGCATCTCTGCATCCACATCACGCCGAAGAAATTGCTGATACTTTTTTGACTCATTTTTGTCGAGAAATGAAGAGCCGCCCGATAGGACTGATTAAGGACGTGGCGAAGGCAGCGATTTTTTCGCTCAATTTGCCGTGATGCGCTGAAACAATGCGCAACCGAACAGGATTTCTGGTGAAATTTTCACGTGTGGCCCGCCGGATGCCGGCAGGCCACACTCATACTTTTCCGTAACGTCTCTGCCGCTCATTCATCAGCGGCGAGCCATGTCCTTTATTGCGGCATCACGATCTGCAGTTTCACATCGGTTTCGCGCGCTTCCACTGCGCGGTCGAAACCGGCAATACTGTCTTCGAAGGGAATGGTGGCCGAAATCAGCGGCTTCAGGTCAACCTTGCCGGAGGCGATGAGCGCCACGGCGCGGTCATAGACATTGGCATAACGGAATACCGTCTCCACCCGCAGTTCCTTGGCCTGCAGGCCGACAATATCGACCGGAACCGGATCGACCGGCATGCCAACGAGCACGACGGCGCCGCCCGGTCGAGCCAGGGTGGCAACGCCAAGAATGGCTGGCGCTGCACCGGAGCATTCAAAGACGATGTCGCAGCCCCAACCGTCCGTCGCAGCCGAAACTGCTTCGGCGAGGTTTCGCTCGCGGATGTTGACGGTCTCGATGCCGTCATAGGCGGCGATGATATCCAGCTTCGGCTGAGCGAGGTCGGCTACGATGACCTTGGAGCAACCGCCGGCAAGCGCTGCCAGCGCCACCATCATGCCGATCGGACCTGCGCCCGTGACAACGGCGATATCACCTGGCTGAATGCGTGCCCGCAGCGCCGCCTGCATACCGATGGCGAAGGGTTCGACCATCGCGCCTTCGGCAAAGGAAACGTTGTCCGGCAGCTTGTACGTGAATGCCGCAGGGTGAACGATTTCCGGTGTCAGGCAACCGTGGATCGGCGGCGTCGCCCAGAAGCGAACGGCAGGATCGACATTATAGATGCCAAGCTTCGATGCCCGCGATGTGGCATCGGGAATACCCGGCTCCATGCAGACACGGTCACCCGCCTTGAGATGGGTGACGTCGGAACCGGTTTCGATCACCGTACCGGACGCTTCATGGCCGAGCACCATGGGCGCGTTGACGACGAAATGGCCGATTTTGCCATGGGTATAATAATGGACGTCAGAGCCGCAGATACCGACCGTGTGGGTGCGAATGCGCACATCCTTCGGTCCGAGCTCACCTGAACCGGCCCCACCGGGAATATCAAAGTCCCTGAGCGACAGCTTGCCTTTTTCTTCCAGCACCAGTGCCTTCATCTCATCCTCCGTCGTTTGCGATACGCCTGGCAGCGAATTCCGTAAGCGTGATGGCGTGCAACTTCGGCAAAAGTAAACTTAAATCACCAGGATCGACCCGTTTTTTTGCTGGACGGAAAAACTGTATCGGTAGGCGCGGAATTTCTCATTAATGGCAGGCGAAGGAAGTTGTCCGCCGCGACCGGCGCACCTGCGATTCGTCAGGAAAAATCAGGCTTGCCCTATGAAGGAATTTGCCCGGCCCGTTCAAACTTTTCTGAGCCGCAACCCTTCCAGAAGGGCCCTGAAACTTTCAATCGCCCTTTTCGACGTTGCTTCGGGGTCATCGGAATTGGCGATCCACTGCGCAGCGCTGCTGCTTGCCGCATTGATGAAGCGGGCGCAAGCCTCGGGATCGATATCGCCGATAGTGCCTTCTTCGTGAAGTGCCGCGAGGCTCCGGGCAACGGCGGAAATGCAGCCATTGGCGTTAGGCCAGCGCGAAGGATCACCAAGCACCGCAGGGCCGTCGCGAAACATGATCCGCTGTATCTCCGGCTCGAGAGCCATGCGCACATAACCGAGATTTTCTTCGACAAAGCCCTCCCAGCGGGAGCTGGCCTTTGAAGAAATCTCACAGAGCCTCTTCGTCATTTCCGCGTCGATTTCGGCCACGACCGCCGACAGGAGACCCTTTTTGTCGCCGAAATGATGATAGAGCGCACCGCGCGTCAGACCGGCCTCCGCGGTGAAATCGTCCATGGATGCTTCCGCATAACCCAAGTTGCCAAAGGCCTTGCGACCGGCAGCCAGCAGCTTTGTCCGCGTCTCGGCGATCATTTCGGTGCGAGGTTTGCGCATTTTTTCTCCATATCCGACATACGGCACGTATATTAGCTGACATACGCCGCGTATGCAATTACTTCATTCACATACGCCACGTATGTTTGTGGTGGATACCCTCAGAACAAGGTGCATCCCGATGTCCAATCCATACAGCGAAATCTTCCGGGCTCCAGGCGCAAAAGGATTTTCCGCCGCCGGTTTCTTCGCGCGCCTCCCCATTGCCATGGCCCCGATCGGCATTGTCGCCATGCTGTCTCAAACTCACAGTGAATATTGGCTGGCCGGCGCAGTCTCGGCGACCTTTGCGCTCACAAACGCCGCCGTCTCGCCGCAAATTTCCCGTTTGGTGGATCGCAAGGGACAAAGCGCCGTCCTCATCCCGGCCACTATAATCTCGGTCATCGCCTTTGCCTTCCTCCTTGCCGCAACAAACCAGAGATGGCCGGTTTGGACGCTCTTCCTTTCCGCCTTTCTTGCAGCTGCGATGCCCAGCATTCCAGCGATGATGCGTGCCCGGTGGACGGAACTCTTTCGCGACCGGCCGGAACTCAACACCGCCTTCGCATTTGAATCTGCGGCGGATGAACTTGTCTACATTGCAGGCGCTTCACTCTCGGTCGGCCTAGCGGTTTCGCTATTTCCAGAGGCTGGCATGATGGTCAGCACAACCTTCCTGGCGCTCGGCAGTCTCGCTTTTCTGCTGCAAAGGTCCACCGAGCCAAAAGTGCGGCCAGCGGAAAGCGGTCCCGCGGAACGGTCAGCCATATTCCAGCGGCCGGTCCAGATCATTACAATTGCGCTTGTTTTCGTCGGCTCCACATTTGCAACGGCCGAGGTAAGCGCGGTTGCAATCACCAAGGAATTGGGCAAGCCGGAAGCTGCCAGCCTCGTTATCGGCGTTTATGCGATCGGGTCCTTCATTGTTGGTCTTGTTCTCGGCGCGCTCAATCCCAAACTGCCACTGCAACGGCAGTTGCTGATCGCCGTCAGCGTGCTTGCGCTCACAGCCCTGCCGTTACTCGTTGCCAACACTTCCGTTGCTATTCTGGCCTTTGCCGTCTTCCTCAGCGGCGTTGCCATATCCCCGATCTTCATAACGTCATTTGGTCTCATTGAACGGCGCGTGCCCGAATCGATGCTGACAGAGGGCGTGACCTGGGTGATGACCGGGATTGGCATCGGCATGGCCCTAGGCGCCTTCATCTCCGGCTGGGTGATCGATAAATTTGGGCCTGACAACGGTTTCTGGGTGTCGGTGGCTGCAAGCCTGACAACGGTGGTGATCGTCACGCTCGGTCAGCGCAGCCTCGCCGGGGACCGCGAAAGCCGCAGGTCAGAGGCCACACCACAACCGGCCGAATAACGACCCTACAGGGCTTTTTTCATACCGGACCGCCCGCGGGTCTGATGTCGGAACCGTAAAGGTCCGATAGCGGGCCTGCAAGGCGATCCTGCCTCTGGAGATAGGCAAAGCGGCTCATATGTTGGGAACACCAGGAACCGCCTCGCCCGAGTTGCCGATCTATTGAATAGGGGCGCGTCCCGCGCCAAGCTTCTAGTGGCGGTAGCCGAAAGCGTGATCGCTCACACTCCCGAAATATCTAGGTCCACCATATGGAGCGTTGTTGAGAGAGAAATTGCTGGGCAAACTGGCTATTTTACGGTTGATTTGATGACACTTCCTCGTTATCTCCAATATATCGCTTTATGACGGTCCATATTGTGGAGGCAATAAACCGTCGCATCGGACTTTTGGAGGCGTCTGGCCAGTCTGGCAACGATGAGTTCTCATGTCGCGCCGCGGCCTCGTTTCCGTTGCCGGCCATCTTCATTGCGAAGGTTATTCAGTGGGAGAGGAGGCCCCGATGACCATGACTGCAGATGCGAATGACGACGTATTTGTGCTGGATGGTGAGCTGTTGCACAGCGGGCCGGTGACGGGCTCACGGTTCATGCGACCCATCGAGGCTATCGCCGCAGTACTGCTCGCGACGATGATCGGCCTTCTGCTGCTAGGCGTGGCGTCACGCTACGCACTCCACCTGCCAATCGTCTGGATCGATGAAGCGGCGTCGCTGTGCTTCTTATGGTTTGCCATGCTGGGTGCGGCAATCGCCATCGATCGCAGCGAGCATCTGCGCCTCACGCTCTTCCTCAACATGTTCCCGCAGCGCATCCTGGGTTACATCAACTCTCTCGCCCTGGTGCTGGTGGCGACATTCCTTGCGGCGATCATCAAGCCTGCCATTGATTATGCCATCGAGGAATGGGTAGTGACGTCGGCGGCGCTGAATATTCCGATGACGTTTCGCGCAGCCGCGCTCCCGGTCGGCGCCTGCCTCATGCTGCTTCTGGTCCTCAACAATCTCTTTCGGCGCGAAACCATCCGCGACATCGTCGCTGCGTTTCTAACGGTTGCCGCCGTTTCTGGCCTGCTCTACATGGCTTCCCCGGCATTGGAAAACCTCGGCAACCTCAATCTGGCGATCTTCCTCGGCTTGTTCGTCGCGCTATTTCTGGTCGTGGGCGTGCCGATCGCCTTCTGCTTCGGCCTGGGGACCCTCGCCTACCTTACATTCACCACATGGGTTCCGACCATTGTCATGATCGGGCGGATGGATGAGGGCATGTCGGGTATCATCCTGCTCTCGGTACCGGTTTTTGTGCTGCTGGGATGCGTTCTTGATGCCACCGGTATGGGCCGGGCAATCGTCGAACTGCTGTCGTCCATGTTCGGCCATATCAGGGCCGGCATGTCCTATGTCCTGCTCGGCTCGCTGTTTCTGGTGTCCGGCATTTCCGGTTCCAAGGTTTCCGATATGGCAACCGTAGCCCCGGCGCTCTTTCCAGAAATGAAGCGTCGAGGCCACAAGCCCAAGGAAATGATCGCACTTCTGGCAACCGGCGCGGCCATGGCCGATACGGTTCCGCCTTCTATCGTGCTGATCGTTCTCGGATCTGCGGCGGGTGTATCCATTGCCGGCCTCTTCACCTCCGGCTTCATGATCGCCATGGTGCTGCTCCTCGTGCTGGCCGTTCTGGCTCGCTGGAAGGCACGCCATGAAAACATGGAGGGTGCGAAGCGCACGCCCTGGCCGCTGGTTGGTAAGGCGGCCCTGATCGCCGCCCCGGCGCTGGTTCTGCCTTTCCTTATCCGAAGCCTCGTCGGCGGCGGTGTGGCGACAGCCACCGAAGTCTCTACCATTGCCGTATTGTATGCCATGATTATCGGCGCAGTGCTCTATGGCGGCATCAGCTTCAAGAAGCTCTATTCGATGCTGGTCGAAACGGCAGCCCTTTCCGGCGCCATCCTGTTGATCCTCGGTTGCGCATCGGCCATGGCATGGGGGCTGACCCAGAGCGGCTTCGCGTTCCAGCTGACCGCGATGATCACCGATCTTCCGGGCGGCTGGATGACTTACATGGTGGTGTCTATCCTGATTTTCATGATCCTCGGCTGTGTGCTCGAAGGGCTTCCCGCAATCGTCCTGCTCGCGCCGATCATGTTCCCGATCGCCCGTACCCTCGGCATCAACGACATCCATTATTCGATGGTGGTGGTGGTTGCCATGAATATCGGCCTGATGGCGCCGCCGATCGGCATCGGCTTCTATATCGCCTGCAAGATCGGCAACGTCTCACCGGACGAGGCAATGGCCGCCATCTGGCCGTACCTTGCGGCGATGGTTGTCGGCCTGCTGCTCATCGCGGCCATTCCGGGCCTGTCGACCATTCTGCTTTGAAATGATTGCGGGCCTGCTCGCGATCCATACGAAACCACTGCTTTATTTTGGGAGGAAAAAGCATTGAATATCAACAGACGTACTATTCTCGCCGGTGCCGGATCCGCCGTTCTGGCGACGGCCTTCGTGTCACGCGCCCGTGCGGCGCAGTATAACTACAAATATGCCAACAACCTGCCCGCCGCGCATCCGATGAACATCCGCGCCAAGGAGGCATCCGACCGCATCGCCAAGGAAACCGACGGACAGGTCAACATCAGTATTTTCCCCAGCAGCCAGCTAGGCGCCGATACGGACGTTCTAAGCCAGGTGCGCTCGGGCGGCGTTGAATTCTTCACGCTGTCGCCTCTGATCCTGTCGACGCTGGTGCCGAACGCCTCCATCAGCGGCATCGGTTTTGCCTTCCCGAACTACGACTCCGTCTGGGCGGCGATGGATGGCGATCTCGGCAAATATGTCCGCGGCGAAATCGCGAAGCAGAATCTCGTTGCGATGGATACGATCTGGGATAACGGTTTCCGCCAGATCACCAGCGCTTCCAAGCCCATCGCCACGCCGGCCGATCTCGAAAGCTTCAAGATCCGCGTGCCGGTGAGCCCGCTCTGGACCTCGATGTTCAAGGCCTTCAAGTCGGCCCCTGCCTCGATCAACTTCGCGGAGGTCTATACCGCGCTGCAGACCGGCGTCGTCGATGGTCAGGAAAACCCACTGGCGATCATTTCCACAGCCAAGCTGTTCGAAGTACAGAAGTTCTGCTCGGTCACGAACCATATGTGGGACGGCTTCTGGTTCCTGGCCAACAAGCGCGCCTGGGAGCGTCTGCCGGATGACCTGCGCACCATCGTTGCCAAGAACCTCAACCAATCAGGCAAGGACGAGCGTGCCGACGTGGCGAAGCTGAATGCTTCCGTGAAGGAAGACCTGATTTCCAAGGGGATGACCTTCAACGACACGGATGCGACGCTCTTCCGCGCCGCCCTGAAAGACGCGGGCTTCTATTCCGAGTGGAAAGGCAAATATGGCGATGAAGCCTGGGCCATTCTTGAAAAGGCTGTCGGCGAAAGCCTGACCTGACACAGCTTGAAAGCAACTGGTCCTGCCCTTGGCAGGGCCAGCCTCCTATGTCTGACGAGTGGAATGGAGACTGTTTTGAAAGGTCGCCTGACGGGAAAACGCGCGCTGGTATTCGGCGCAGGATCATCAGGTCCAGGGTTCGGCAATGGCAAGGCTGCAGCCGTGCAGTTTGCCCGTGAAGGCGCGCGTGTGGCCTGTGTCGATCTTTCCGCCGAAGCCGCCGAAGAAACCGCTGAAATTATCCGCAATGAGGGCTTCGAGGCGTTGGCAATTTCTGCCGATGTCACAAATCTCCAGTCGGTCTCAGCCAGCGTCTCTCGCACCTGCGAAACCTTTGGCGGCATTGATATTCTGCACAACAATGTCGGCGTCACGCATATGGGCGGTCCCGTCGAGCTGGACGAGGAGCGCTTTCGCGCCTCTGTCGATCTAAATATCGGCTCGGTTTACCGCACCGCCAAGGCTGTGTTGCCGGTCATGCTTGAGCAGGGTGGCGGCGCCATCGTCAATATCTCCTCGCTCGCTTCCATTCGCTGGACCGGCTATCCCTATTTCGCCTACTACGCCATGAAGGCCGCCGTGAACCAGGCGACTGTGGCGCTTGCGATGCAATACGCCAGGCAGGGTATCCGCGCCAATTGCATTCTTCCGGGCATGATCGATACGCCGCTTATCTACAAGCAGATCAGCAGCCAATATTCCTCCGTCGAAGATATGGTGGCAGCACGCAATGCGGCCGTGCCTGTGGGACGAATGGGAGACGCTTTCGATATTGCCAGAGCGGCCGTATTTCTGGCATCCGACGAAGCTAAATTCATTACAGGTATCTGTCTGCCGGTCGACGGCGGGCAAAGTTGTGCTGTGGGAGCTTTTTCCTGATATGGGGACGACAATCATCCCGGTTGAAAGTGATCTGACGGGCGCGCGCGCGGTCGATCGGGCTCTGGCGCTGCTCTCTCTGGTCGGCAGGCACGCGGAACGCGGCGCAGCACTTTCAGTCATCGTTACCGAGAGCGGTCTCAACAAGCCGACAGCCCGCCGCCTGTTGCTGGCGTTGATCCGCGCCGGCCTCGTCGAGCAGGACGAAGAAACGAGGCGTTATTATCTGGGCGAGGAAGCCTACGTGCTGGGCAGCCTGTCATCGCGCCGTTTCGGCCTGCTGCAGATGGCGCAGGACGGGCTGACGCGGATCTCGCGCCGCACGGAGGATTCGAGCTTCCTTTCCGTGCGTCGGGATACATTTGCGCTTTGCCTTTACCGGGAAGAAGGCACCTGGCCGGTGCGCACCCATGCGCTTCAGGCCGGCTTCGAACATCCGCTCGGCATTGGCGCCGGTTCACTCGCCATGCTGGCGGCGCTTTCCGATGCCGAGGTAGAAAGCGTTATCGAGGCCAATAGCGGGCTGATTGCCGCCAATTATCCCGGGATCACCCTCGAGGGCCTTCGCCGCGACGTCGAAACCACGAGGGCGAATGGCTACTCGCTTAATCCGGGCCTGATCCTCTCGAATTCCTGGGGCATCGGGGTCGCCATCCGCACGCCCGATGGCGCGGTGGCTGGCGCATTGAGCATCGCCGCCGTTGACAGCCGCATGCGGTCGGAGCGCCAACCCGAACTCGCAACGCTGTTACGCGATGAAGTTACCCGCATCGAAACACGCATCGCAGAAATGATGGCCAGCCGCGCCCGAACGCGCGGTGAAGGCGACACGAAACGTCAGATACGGAGAACGAGCAAATGAGCAAAGCACAGATCGTCGGCTGGGCGCATTCGCCTTTCGGCAAGTCGGCCCTCGAAAATACCGAACAGTTGATGGCTTCGGTCGTGGCGCCCGCCATCGACCATGCCGGCGTCGATGCCGGCGATATCGACGGCATTTTTGTTGGCGTCATGAATAACGGCTTCTCAAAACAGGACTTTCAGGGTGCGCTTGTGGCGATGGGTGATGAGCGTCTCGCCTATACGCCGGCCGTGCGGTTTGAAAACGCCTGCTCGACCGGGTCGGCCGCCCTTTATAGCGCCATGGACTTCATCGAAGCCGGGCGCGGTCGCATTGCACTTGTCGTCGGCGCCGAAAAGATGACTGCGCTTCCTACTGCCGAGGTCGGCGAAATATTGCTTTCCGCCTGCTACCGTGCGGAAGAGGCCAATATTTCCGGCGGCTTCGCCGGCCAGTTCGGGCGCATTGCCCAGGCGTATTTCCAGCGTTACGGCGACCGCTCGGAAGAGCTCGCGATGATCGCCGCCAAAAACCATGCGAACGGCGCGGTCAATCCTTACGCTCATATGCGCAAGGATTTCGGCTTCGAATTCTGCAACACCGTGTCGGACAAAAACCCCTACGTCGCAGCGCCTTTGCGCCGCACCGACTGCTCGCTAATATCAGATGGAGCCGCCGCCATCGTTCTCGCCGACGAGGAAACGGCTGCCACGCTGAACCGCGCGATAGGTTTCAGGGGGCGCAAACATGTCAACGATATCATGGCGCTCAGCCGCCGAGACCCGCTGGCTTTCGAAGGCGCGCGACGCGCCTGGGCGGGCTCGCTCGACCTCGCCGGGGCAACCCTCGACGATCTCTCCTTCGTCGAAACGCACGACTGCTTCACCATAGCAGAGCTTATCGAATACGAGGCGATGGGATTGGCGAAACCCGGCGAAGGCCATCGGGTCGTGCATGAGGGAACGGCGCTGAAAACCGGGCGCTTGCCGATCAATCCATCCGGAGGTCTGAAATCCAAGGGCCATCCTGTCGGCGCAACAGGCGTCTCGATCCATGTCATGGCAGCCATGCAGTTGGTGGGCGAGGCTGGCGAGATGCAGATCCCCGGCGCTTCCCTGGCCGGCGTGTTTAACATGGGTGGCACTGCGGTTGCCAATTATGTCTCGATCATGGAGCGCGTGAAATGACGACACCGAACGCCGTGCAGCATCCTGCGGGCGGGGTCGCGCCTTCAACGACGCGGGTGATGAACCTTTCGCATTTCCTGACACAGGCGGCGCGGCGGAACCCTCACCACATTGGGTTCGTCTGGGGCGAAAAGACGTGGACCTGGGCTCAGATGGAAGCCCGGGTTGATGCCATGGCCCATGCGCTGATACATGAATTCGGCGTCGCGAAGGGAGACCGCATTCTGGTGCAGTCCTCCAACAACAATCAGATGTTCGAATCCATGTTCGCTTGCTTTCGGGTGGGTGCTGTGTGGGTGCCGACCAATTACCGCCAGTCACCTGATGAGGTCGCCTATCTGGCAAAGGCGAGCGGTGCACGCGGCATGATCTGCGCCAGCGCCTTTCCTGACCATGCACAAGCGAGCCGTGCGGCGGCGGCCATCGACTTCACGATCGCTATCGGACAAGCGGAGTTCGGCGAAGATTATGACGCCATCGTTGATCGCCACCAGGGGATGAGGGTGAAGAGCCAGGCTGTGGATCGCGACGATCCCTGCTGGTTCTTCTTCACGTCAGGCACCACTGGCCGTCCCAAGGCCGCTGTTTTGACACATGGCCAGATGGCTTTCGTCATCACCAACCACCTTTGCGATCTGATGCCCGCTACCGGGCCGGATGACGCCTCCATCGTCGTCGCCCCGCTTTCGCACGGCGCGGGTGTCCATCAATTGGTGCAGGTGGCGCACGGCGTGAAAACCGTCCTACCAGCGTCGGAAAAACTCGATGTTGCGATGGTATGGGCACTGATCGAGAAGTGGCGTGTCACCAATGCCTTCACGGTGCCGACCATTCTCAAAATGCTGATCGAAGATCCTTCCGTCGATCAATACGATCATTCTTCACTGCGCTACGTCATCTATGCCGGCGCCCCGATGTATCGCGCTGATCAGAAACGGGCACTCGCCAAGCTCGGCCCGGTGCTGGTGCAATATTTCGGGCTGGGTGAGGTCACCGGAAACATCACCGTGCTGCCTCCTTCCTTCCATAGCGCCGAAGACGGTCCGCAAGCGCGCATCGGCACCTGCGGATTTGACCGTACCGGCATGGAAGTGCAAATCCAGAACGACGCGGGCGAGGAGGTTGGCGCGGGCGAAACCGGCGAGATCTGCGTTATCGGTCCCGCTGTCTTCGCCGGTTATTACGAAAACCCGGAGGCGAATGCGAAGGCCTTCCGCAATGGCTGGTTCCGCACCGGCGACCTTGGTCACCGTGATGAAAACGGCTTCGTTTACATTACTGGTCGCGCCTCCGACATGTATATTTCCGGCGGCTCGAACATCTACCCACGGGAAATCGAGGAGAAAATCCTCATGCATCCCGATATCAGTGAAACTGCAGTTCTTGGCGTGCCGGATGCGGTGTGGGGCGAGGTGGGCCTTGCCGTCTGTGTTGCGCGGGACGGTGCCGATATCGGCGGCATCGACCTCAAGGCCTATCTCGAGGGCAAGATGGCCCGTTACAAGCTACCAAAGACCGTGGTTTTCTGGGAGGCCATGCCAAAGTCCGCCTATGGCAAGATTACGAAGAAGATGATCCGCGAAGAACTGGAAAAGCGTGGCCAACTGCCGGTCTTCGACGAAAAGCGGACAGGCTGACAGCACGACATTCAACCGGGAGGAGACGGTATGACGCAGCAGACGACAGTGACAAAGGGGGCGGTTGCAGTTACCGGCGGTGCATCCGGTATAGGCCTGTCCACCGCGCAGCTTCTGATGGCGCGCGGATGGCAGCCATGGCTGCTGGACCTCAAGCGCGACGCTCTGGATGCGGCCTGTGAAAAGCTGGGTTTGGAGCCCTCGCGTGGCATCGTCTGCAATGTGGCGGAGGAGGCTTCGATTGAACAGGCTTTCGCTGCTTTGACCGCGGGCATGTCGGGTCGGTCATTCGATCTGGTCGCCGTCGTCAACAGCGCCGGCATCGGCATCGACAAGCTTTCCGTCGACACCAGCGTCGAGGAATTCCGACGTATTATCGACGTCAATCTCGTCGGCAGCTTCGCAGTGGCGCGAACCGCTGCGCGATATTGGCTGGAACGAGAGCTTGGCGGCTCCATCGTCAATATCAGCTCCGTCTCCGGCATGTGCGGCAATCGCGGTCGTAGCGCCTATGGCGCATCGAAAGGCGGAGTCAATCTTCTGACGATGGTCATGGCAAACGAGTTGGGCCAATCCGGCATTCGCGTCAACGCGATTGCGCCCGGACCCGTCGACACCCCCCTCACCCAGGCCGTTCATACGGAAAACGTCCGCACCCAATGGCATAGCCGCGTTCCCATGCATCGCTACGGCCGGACGGAAGAAATTGCCTCCGCCGTCGCCTTCCTCGTGTCGGATGATGCGAGCTATGTCAACGGACAGGTGCTTGCTGTCGATGGCGGCTTCATAACGGCCGGGCTCGCCGTATGACTGGGATGGACACGGTGGAGCTCCCCCGTCGCATCGTCCATCCCGGACCCATAACGGCCGAGCGGTTTCGTGCCATTGGATGCCATGCCCATTCCGTTACTCTGACGGCGAAGCCTGGAATATCCGTCAATCAGGCAATTGCCGAAGCCTTTGAGGAACAGGGTTTCGAAGGCGGTTATGTCTGGCTGAAAAACGTGCCAATGAAGCAGTTGAACTATGTCATGCCCGCCGCCTCACCCGATGGTGCCCATGCCGCCTGGTACAGCGAAACCTTTTCCATGCCCGGAGGAATAATCAATGACGCGGGCCTGCATATGGGCCGGCGAGACGGTGCGCCTTTCATGCACTGCCACGGTTCATGGCAATCCGCCGAGGGAATTGTTTCCATGGGACATCTATTGCCTTTCGAAGCACAATTCGCCCGCGAAACCGCCCTTGAGGCACTTGCCCTCGATGGCGCAATCCTCGATGTGCAAAAGGACGAGGAAACCAACTTCCCACTTTTTACACCCGTCGCCCGACCGCGTTGTCGCACCACGTCAGGACTGCGGGCAATCTTATGTACCGTACGGCCAAACACAGATATCTGCATGGCTCTTGAAGCGGCTTCTTCCCAGTTCGGTCTGCACGAGGTCGATATCAACGGCATCGGCAGCCTGATCGGTGCGGATTACGAGGACGGGACGAGCCTGACCGCTTTTGCCAGCGAAATACTTATCCGCAATGGCTCTATAGATCCCTCCGTCGGCGGAGGACGGCAGGCAAAGCTGGATATCGCAATGGTGGACCTCACCAATCACATCAGTTGTGGGCGGCTCGTCCGCGGCAAAAATCCGGTCTGCGTCACCTTTGAACTGCTCCTGACCGAAAGGCAGCGAGTTTGATCTGCGTTGAGCCGGTTTGTTTACAGCCGCCCGCAGATCACGGTGCGCGCCGGCTTATCGCGTTGACGCTGTCCTGGCCGTCAACTTGTTTCCATCAGGATCGCGGAGATAGGCGACAAACGCGCCGTTCTGCCGTTCCGCCGGCGGGGTTTCAATCGACGTGCCGCCATGTGCGACGCCGGCTGCATGCCATGCAAGCACATGGTCAGGAGTCGTCGCCGCGATGCCGATCGTTCCTCCATTGGCTGCGGTCGCCGGTTTTCCATCAATCGGGGTTGTGATCATAAGCCTCCCCCCTTCGTGGAGGTAGATCAGCCGCCCTCTCGCATCCACCTGACCGGCCTTGCCGCCGAGGGCAACAAAGGTGGCATCGTAGAAATTTTTGGAGCGCTGGAGGTCGTTGCTGCCAATCATAACATGGGTGAACATGTTTATCTCCTCACGGATGGAAACTGGTATTGCCTGCCGTCTAACGGGCAATTGACAATTAAAGGGCCTACAGGCGATGTGCCAAGCGCTTTGTTACACAGTTTCACAATCAGAAGCGATTAAGTCTTGCGATGGCCCACACGCAGCAACTAACGCCGGTAAGCGACATGCTCTGCCAGAAGCCCGAAAGCGTAAGGCAGAGCAAATACCTCATCGTTCAAAAAGCGCCAATCCCACTTTGGGACTAACGCACCAGCCTGACTCTACGCAGACTGGTGCGCCCGATCACGAAATATAAATCGGAAAAGCGTCGCAAAGGGCGGCAACCTCTGCCCGCACGTCGGCCTCGACTGCGGCGTCACCTTCGGCATTCACGGCCAGCGCATCGATGACGCGCAGAATCAGCGTGCCGATTGTTTCGAATTCAGCCACCCCGAAGCCGCGCGTCGTGCCGGCCGAGCTGCCGAGGCGGATGCCGGACGTGATGAAAGGCTTTTCCGGATCGTTCGGGATGGCGTTCTTGTTGCAGGTCAGCCCCGCCCGCTCCAGGGCGATCTCGGCCACTTTGCCGGTCACGCCTTTCGGGCGCAGATCGACCAGCACCATGTGGCTATCCGTCCCGCCAGAGACGATGCCGAGGCCGCCATCCCTCAGGACCTTGGCCAGTGCCTGCGCATTGGCGATCACCTGACCGGCGTAGTCGGAAAATTCGGGCCGCAGCGCCTCGCCGAAGGCAACCGCCTTGGCGGCGATGACGTGCATCAACGGACCGCCCTGATTGCCGGGGAAAACGGCCGAGTTCAGCTTCTTGGCAAGATCGGCGTCATTGGTCAGGATCACGCCGCCGCGTGGGCCGCGCAGGGTCTTGTGGGTGGTCGAGGTGACGACATGGGCGTGCGGCACCGGGTTCGGATATTTGCCGCCGGCGATCAACCCGGCATAATGGGCCATGTCGACCATCAGATAGGCGCCGACTTCATCGGCGATCTTGCGGAAACCTGCAAAATCGATCTGGCGCGGATAGGCGGAGGCGCCCGCTATGATCAACTTCGGCTTCGTTTCCAGCGCTTTCTCGCGCACCTTGTCCATGTCGATCAGATGCGTGTCGGCATCGACCTCATAAGAGACGACATCGAACCATTTGCCGGACATCGTCACCGGCGAACCGTGGGTGAGGTGACCGCCATGGGCGAGCGATAGGCCCATGATGCGGTCGCCCGGCTGCAGCAGCGCCAGGAACACGGCCTGGTTGGCCTGCGCGCCCGAATGCGGCTGCACATTGGCGAACTCCGCGCCGAAGAGCTGTTTCAGCCGGTCGATGGCGACCTGTTCGACCTTGTCGACGAATTCGCAGCCGCCGTAATAACGCTTGCCCGGATAGCCCTCGGCATATTTGTTGGTCAGCACCGAGCCTTGCGCGGCCAGAACATCGGCGGACACGATGTTTTCCGAGGCGATCAGCTCGATCTGCGTCTTCTGGCGGTCGAGTTCCTCGGCGATGGCCTCGGCGATCACCGTGTCCGAAACGGTATTGTGCGACAGGCGGTTGAGCATAATTTTTCCTCCCAGATCAGGCGATGTCAGCGGCAAGTTCCTTGCAGCCCGTTTCAAGCAAATGGCTGAGATGCGACACGAAACTGTTCCAGACATCCATGCGGAAACGGTTCTCCGCATCGCGCCACAGCACCACGGTCACGCCGTCGAAAATCGTCCGGCGGCCCTCGCCGACGGCAATCGTCTCGATGTCGCGGGGGCAGCCCAGCGTCAGCAGTTCGGAAGCCCGCGGACCCTCGATCAGCAGCGTCACCTCGCGCCCGGAAATATCGACGAGACTGTGCGGATGGCTGGCATAAATGCCGGCGCAGGCGGCGATCAGCCGGCCGGTTTCGGTGATCGGCGCAAGGATGGTCCATTCATCCGGGCCAAGCCGCAGCGTCTCGGTTTCGCCGGAAGCGGCGCGGGCGCCGATCCGCTCGGGCAAGGTCAAGCCAAGGGCGGCGTTGAGCGGGGCCAGATCGCCGCGCGCCCTGAGCGACAGCCGCGCCGGCGCGGCCAGGACGCTGACCTTGGCAGCTTTGCTCTCGGCCAGTACGCCTGGAACGGGGGAGGAAACGCGCATGTTCATTGTCATCTCCAACTTCAGATTTTCAGGCGGGTGTTTTCGGGATCGACAAAGACCATCCCGGTGATTTTCGCGGCGATGGTGCGATCCAGTATCGGAATATAGACGGTCTCGCCCATCCGCTCATGCCCGCCTTCGACCAGGGCGAGCGCGATCGGCTGGCCGACCGCGTCCGAATGATAGGATGACGTTACATGGCCAACCATCTTCATCGGGATCGGCTGTTTGGGATCGAAGACGATCTGCGCGCCCTCTTCGAGCTTCGAACGGTCTTCCGTCAGAAGGCCGACGAGGTGGCGGCGGCCCTTGGCGGCGAGATCGGGGCGGGCAAGACCGCGCTTGCCGACGAAATCGGGCTTCGACTTGCCGACCGCCCATCCCATCGCGGCGTCATAGGGCGTGACCGTGCCGTCGGTATCCTGCCCGACGATGATATAGCCCTTTTCGGCGCGAAGAACGTGCATGGTCTCCGTGCCGTAAGGCGTGATGTCATATTGCCGGCCGGCCTCCCAGAGGATTTCCCACAGCTTGCGGCCGAGAGGTGCCGGCACGTTGATCTCGAAGCCGATCTCGCCGGTGAAGCTGACGCGGAACAGCCGCGCCGGCATGCCGGAGACCGTGCATTCCGCGCAGGACATATGCGGGAAAGCCTCTTCCGTCAGCTCGACGCCTTCCACCAGCGGCGAAAGCAGCTTGGCCGCATTCGGACCGTTGAGAGCGATGGTGGACCATTGTTCGGTGGTCGAGGTCAGCCAGACCTTGAGATCGGGCCATTCGGTCTGGAGATAATCCTCCATCATGTTCAGCACGCGGGCGGCGCCGCCTGTCGTGGTGGTGACGTGGAAACGGTCCTCGGTCATGCGGCCGATGACGCCGTCGTCGCGGATGAAGCCGTCGTCGCCGAGCAGCAGGCCGTAGCGGCAGCGGCCGGGCGCGAGCTTCGTCCAGGGATTGGTATACATGCGGTTCATGAACTCGACCGCATCGGGACCGACCACCTCGATCTTGCCGAGCGTCGAGGCGTCGAAAATACCGAGGCTCTGGCGCACCGCCCGGCATTCGCGGCCGACCGCCGCGTCCATGTCTTCGCCGGGCTTCGGGAAATACCAGGCGCGGCGCCATTGCCCGACCGGTTCATAGACCGCGCCATGGGCCTCGGCCCAGCTGTCGATCTGCGTCTTGCGCGTCACCTCGAAATGCGCGCCACGGTGGTAACCCGCAAAAGCACCGAAGGTTGTCGGCGTATAGGGCGGACGGAAGGTGGTGAGACCCACGTCCGGCTGGCGCTTGCCCAGAGCCTGTGCCGCGATGTTCAGGCCGTTGATGTTGGACATCTTGCCCTGATCGGTCGCCATGCCGTTGGTCGTATAGCGTTTCACATGCTCGATGGAGCGCATGCCCTCGCGCACGGCAAGCCGCAAGTCCTTGGCCGTCACGTCGTTCTGGTAATCGACGAAGGCCTTGGCCTTCCCGGCGTCGCGGTCGCTCGGCAGTTCCGTGTGGGAGACACCGCTGCCGGTACGATCGTGTTCCACCGCATGGCTGGAGGCATTGGCGGCCTTGCCAAGTGCTGCGACGACGTCGCGACCCCGCTCCGCGCCGTCCTTCAGCGCGGCCTCGATGCCCCACAGCCCGCGCCCGGCGCCGGCGATCACGCAGTCCTCGTTGGTCATGGCGGGCAGGAAGGTCGTCCGCTCGTCATCCCAGGCAAGCTTGCCCTGCGTGTGAGAGAAGAGATGCAGCGACGGCGTCCAGCCCCCCGACATCAGCACCGCGTCGCAGGCGATTTCCTGCCCCGTACGAACCGTGGAACCGTTCATCGGATTGACGCGAACCGACTTGACGCGCAGCCGTCCCGACGTCGCCGTGACGGTATGCGACAGCATGACCGCAATACCGAGCGCCCGCGCCTCGTTCACCAGGTCCTCGCGCACCCTGGCGCGGGTATCGACAATCGCCTGAACGCGGGCGCCGGCACCGTGAAGATCGAAAGCCGCATACCAGGCGCTGTCATGGCTCGTCACCACCACCGGGCAATTGCCGGCCTTGACGCCGTAGCGGTTGAGATAGGTCTGGGCAGCGCCCGCCAGCATCACGCCCGGCCGGTCGTTGCCGTGGAAAATCAGCGGCTTTTCCAGCGCGCCCTGCGCCAGCACCACCTGACGCGCCCGAACGCGCCACAGGCGCTCGCGCGGCATATCCTTAGGCACGGTTTGGAGATGGTCGGTCAGCTTTTCGCAAAGGCCGATCATGTTCTGGTGATAATAGGCAATGGCGGTGGTGCGCGTCATCACCTTGACGCCCTGATCCTTCAGGGCCTTCAATTCATCCGCAAGCCAGATCCATGCGGGCTTGCCGTTAATCTTCGCCTGGGGTTCGGACAAGAGCGTGCCGCCGGCTTCGACATTTTCATCGACCAGCACGACCTTGAGGCCATCGACCGCCGCCGCGCGCGCGGCTGCGAGACCGGCGGGACCGGCGCCGACGATCAGCACGTCGCAATGCAGGTTGCGCGATGCGTAGGTATCGGGGTCTTCCTCCTTGGGAGATACGCCGAGACCGGCCGCCGCGCGGATGAAGGGCTCATAGACCTTGTTCCAGAAGCTCTTCGGCCACATGAAGGTCTTGTAGTAGAAGCCGGCCGAAAACAGCATATAGGCCATGTCGTTGACGGCGCCGATATCGAATTTCAGGCTCGGATATTTGTTCTGCGAGGTGGTCTCCAGGCCGTTCCAGATTTCCTGCACCGTGGCGCGGGTATTGGGCTCGAACCGGCCGGTGCCGCGGCGGGTGCCGATCAGCGCATTCGGCTCCTCGGAACCCGCCGCCACCGGGCCGCGCGGGCGGTGGTATTTGAACGAGCGGCCCATCAGATGCACGCCATTGGCAAGAAGCGCGGAAGCGACGGTGTCGCCCTTGAGGCCGCGATAGGTCTTGCCGTCGAAGGTGAAGCTCACGGAGCTTGAAGCATCCACCCGGCCGCGGCCGGAAACGCGATAGGAGTTCATTTCGACACCTCGGAGCTTGCTGGGGCGCGTGTCAGGGAAGACAGTTCGGGGCGCGGCTCACCCGCGCGATAGGTCGTGAGAAACCGGTCGCTCACCGTGTCGCGCACGGCGTTGAAGAAGCGGCCGCAGCCGTGCAGGTGCCGCCAGCGCTCGAAATGCGGACCCTTGACGTTTTCGCGGATGAACAGGAATTCCTCCCATTGCTCATCGCTTTGCGACGACGGATCGGCCGGGCGCACGATATGGGCCTGGCCGGCATAGGTGAATTCGGCTTCGGGCAACGTTTCGTTGCAATAGGGGCAGCGGATCAAAAGCATCGTTGTGTCCTCAATGCGCCACGGCGGCGGCGGCGGCCTCGTCGATCAGGCGGCCGGAGCGGAAGCGTTCCAGCGTGAACGGCGCGTTGATCGGGTGCGGTTCGTTTTTGGCGATGGTCCAGGCGAAGGTGTGGGCGGCACCCGGCGTTGCCTTGAACCCGCCCGTGCCCCAGCCGCAATTGACGTAGAGACCGGCGACCGGCGTCTTGCCGAGAATGGCCGAGCGATCCGGCGTCACATCGACGATGCCGCCCCATTTGCGCAGCATGCGCATGCGGTTGAAGATCGGGAAGATTTCGACGATGGCGGCGATCGTATGCTCGATCAGTGGCAGGCCGCCGCGCTGCGAATAGGACGTATACTGGTCCGTGCCCGAACCGATCACCAGCTCGCCCTTGTCCGACTGGCTGATATAGGCGTGGACCGCGTTTGACATGACGACGCAGGGGAAGATCGGCTTGATCGGCTCCGATACCAGCGCCTGCAAGGGATAGCTTTCGAGCGGCAGGCGCACGCCGGCCGTATCCATGACGACGGAGGTGTGGCCGGCGGCCGAGACCCCGACTTTCTTCGCCTTGATGAAGCCGCGCGCCGTTTCCACACCGGCCACGGAACCGTCGGCATTGCGGCGAATGGCGGTGACCGGGCAGTTCTGGATGATATCGACGCCACGGGCGGCGGCGGCGCGCGCATACCCCCAGGCAACCGCATCGTGGCGCGCCGTACCGGCCCGTTCCTGAAGCGCGCCGCCCATGACCGGATAGCGCGCATTCGCCGCGATGCTCAACGGCGGGCAATAGTCCTTGCATTCTTGTGGGCTGAGCCAGCGATTGTCGACGCCGTTCAGGCGGTTGGAATGGATATGACGCTTGAAGCTCTGCACGTCGTGCACGTTATGGGCGAGCATCAGCACGCCGCGTTTCGAATACATGACGTTATAGTTCAGTTCTTGGCTCAGGTTCTCCCAGAGATCGACGGCATGGTCGTAAAGACGGGCGCTCTCGTCATAGAGATAGTTGGAACGGATGATGGTCGTGTTGCGGCCGGTATTGCCGCCGCCGAGCCAGCCCTTGTCGATGACGGCGACATTGGTGATGCCGTGCTGGCTGGCCAGATAATAGGCAGCCCCCAGGCCGTGGCCGCCGGCGCCGACGATGATCACGTCATATTCGGCTTTCGGCTGGCTGTCCGGCCATTGTTCTTCCCAATTTTTATTGCCCGTCAGGGCATTCTTCAAAAGACTGAAAGCATTAAAGCGTGTCATGATCGGACCCGACGGTTGGAAAATCTGTTGTCGTAAAAGCTAAGATCATTTGCCATCGCCCGGCTGGACAATCGCGTCTGTTTGCATGAATATTTGCGTCATGAAATCGCACGCCGCAAAAAAACGCCTCAGCGTCGCCTTCCTCCTTGCAGACCGCTTCACGCTGTCGGCCTTTGCAAATTTCGTTGATGTGCTGCGCCTTGCCGCGGACGAAGCAGACCGCTCCCGTCCCATCCTGTGCGAATGGTCGGTTCTGTCGGCGACGCTCGGCAGCGTGCAGTCGAGCTGCGGCGTAAAAGTGCAGCCGGATACGCGGCTGATGAACGCAGGGCGCTACGATTACATCGTCGTCGTCGGCGGCTTGATCAGCGACCACAGCGCACTTGCACCTGAAGCCATTCGCTTTCTCAAGGATCGTGCGAGAGAGGGCGTCCCTATCGTTGGTCTCTGTACCGGTGTCTTCATTCTGCACGAAGCGGGTCTGCTCGACGGCTATCGCTGCTGTGTAAGCTGGTTCCACCGCCAGGATTTTCTGGACCGTTTCGCTACCGTGCAAATGGTCTCGGACCAGATTTTCGTCATCGACCGGGACCGGCTCACGTGCTCCGGCGGCCATGGAGCGGCCCATCTCGCGGCCTTTCTTGTGGAGCGCCATGTCGGCCAGTCCGCCGCCATCAAGAGCCTCAACATCATGATGATCGACAGCGCGCTGAGCGGCGAAAAGCCCCAGCCCGGCCAGCAGAGCGCGCGAAAGGCCACCGATCCCCTCGTCAAAAAAGCGATCCTGCGGATGCAACAGAATATTGAGGTTCCGAAAACCGTGCTGGAACTGGCGAGCGATCTCGGCCATGGCCGCCGCAGTCTCGAACGGCGTTTCCTCATCGACCTCAAGGCGACACCGTCAAAAGTTTACCTCGAACTTCGGCTGGACCGCGCGCTTTCTCTTCTGCGTACGACACATGATCCAATCACCCAGATTGCGCTTGCCACCGGGTTCTGCGACGCACCGCATCTTTCCCGCACACTCAAGACCGAGCGCGGCTTTACACCCAGTGAATATCGTAAAACGCAGGTTGGCCACACGGTGGCGGACGAAGAATTCGCTGTTGGGGTGCTGCTGCCTCAAATGTAAGCAGCTTCGGCCATCGCGATTTTGAGGGCGCGTTTTCTCTGCCCTCGTCTACTGAACCACCGCTATCGCACCCTATGTTTTACCGTCGAAGGCATCAATCGCCTGTTGAGGTGGCGTCCGGCAACGGATATCAGGTGCACAAAATCCCTGCGGACGTTCCGCACGCAATAAGGCTTATCCTCCTATGATCCCGGACTTCCTCGTCACCCATTCCGGCGGCTTCCATGCCGACGAACTTCTCTCAAGCGTCGTGCTCACCCGGCTTTTCCCGCAGGCCCGCCTTGTCCGCAGCAGGGCAGCCGAGTGGATCACCCCGGCCACGGATCGCATCATCTACGACGTCGGCGGCGCTTATGATCCTGAGGCCGGCATCTTCGATCATCATCAGCGCGGCGCCCCGTTGCGCGACGACGGCCAGCCTTTCAGCTCATTCGGCTTGATTTGGAAACATTTTGGCCGCGATTTTCTTGCCGCGTTCGGTATTCCTGAAGAACATATCGAAGCAATCCATGCCTCGTTCGACAAGAGCTTCGTGCTGCCGGTCGATCTGGTCGACAATGGCGCGCTCAGCCCCTCGACGGCTGGACCGCTTGCCGGACTGACCTTGCCTGTTCTTCTGGAAACGCTCAAACCTGTTTTCGACGAGACGGATCCGGAGGCGGACGAGCGTTGTTTTAACGCGGCGCTCGCCATTGCGCGTGCTTTCGTCGAAGCCAAGATCGGAAACAGCGCTGCAAAACTGCGGGCCGAAGCGCTTGTGCAGAAAGCGATAGTCGATGCCGGTCAGGGACAGGTTCTGGAACTGCCAATGGGAATGCCATTTCGTCCCGCCATCATCAAGGCCGGCGCCGAGCACCTGCTATTTGTCGTTCACCCACGTCAGAACGACTGGTGCCTGACCGGCATTCGCCGCGCGGATGACGGGTTCGAACTGCGCGCGGACCTTCCGGCGGGCTGGGCGGGCCTGACGGGCAAGGACCTGGAAGCGGTTTGCGGTGTCGAAGGCGCGACCTTCTGCCATAACGGTCGCTTCGTTGCCGCGGCCAGAACCCGTGAGGCGGCGCTTGCCATGGCGACGATAGCGGTCAGGCAGGCAACCGCCGCAATCTCATAAGACAGCGTCACCTTTTATGGTGTGGGGGTTCGCCTGGAACTCAGCGGGTTACAGACGCTGTTGCCGGCTCGCCCTCCTGCGGCCATCGCCGCAATGCGTCTTGTCCCGCCTCTGTCAGGCCATAGACCCCTCTGTCCTGGCGCTCGAACCAGCCATAAACGTTCGAAAGCAGGATCTTGCCGGCATCGGGTACACTCGATCTGACCTCACGAACGCGTAACGGGCCTGAAGCCAGCGCCTGGGCACAGCCCAGCGCCTGCTGACGGTACGCCGTCATGACCGGCGCGCGGGTACTGCCGCCGATTGCCGGATCGCCGCGCCTTTTCTGATGCTCACGCATCAGCCGCGACCGACGTTTTGGATTGGTCCGCGGCATGGGTGAGATTGAACCGACGATCACGCTCACGTCTCCATGATCGGAAACGCCGAGCATGCCGATGCCGAGCCTGCGGCACAGGTCGCGATAGCGCCTGTCGGATTCGCGGCCTTTTCCCCGGGCAGACACCCGAGCCGCAATCCAAACCTCGTCGGCAACCGCCGCACGATCAACAGCCTGCAGGATGAGTTCCAGATTGAAACTCAGCTTCAGTTCGCAGATCACGACGACAGGCGGATCATCATCACTGAGGCCCACGAGGTCGCAGCCACCAACCTCGCCCTTGACGGTGTAGCCAGCCTTTTCGAGAAAGCCCTTGATTGGCAGATAAAGCGACGTTTCCATGGGGCCTGTGCGTTCGGATCAAGTTCCCCCAGTTACATCGATCCGCATATGCTGGACAAGCCTTAAGCAGCTCGCCTGCAAAAGCTCAGGCCTGATCGAGCGCAAGGGTGAGGTCGGCCACGAGATCATCCGGATGTTCGATGCCGATCGACAGCCGGATCGTGGAGTCGAGAACGCCGATGCGCTGGCGGACATCGGCAGGAACGCCCGAGTGGGTCATTGTTGCGGGGTGCGACGCAAGGGACTCTGTGCCGCCGAGGCTCACGGCCAGTTTGAATATATTGAGCGCATTGAGAAATCTGAAAGAAGCAGGCTGCCCGCCGACGATATCGAACGAAAAGGTGGAGCCCGCGCCGGAGCACTGTGCGGCGAACACTTTGCCAACCGCGGATGCTGGATCGCTGAATGGCAGGTAATGAATTTTGTCGACCTTCGGATGTCCTTGTAAAAAATCTGCCACAACCCTGGCATTGCTATCGGCGCGTTCCATGCGAATCTGCAGCGTTTCGAGCGATCGCCCGAGCATCCAGCATGAATGTGGATCGAGCTGCGTTCCGATTGCTCCGCGCAACGCCTTTACCTGTTTCATCACATCCTTACGGCCCAATGCCGCACCGGCGATGAGGTCAGAATGACCCCCGACATATTTGGTCAGCGAGTAGAGCGAGATGTCGGCGCCATGTTCGATGGGTCTCTGAAAAACAGGCCCGAGAAGCGTATTATCGCAGGCGATGATCGGCCTGTGGCCCTGCCTGCTGGCAATGGTCTCTGCAACCCGGCTCATCATCGCGATGTCAACGATGCTGTTTGTTGGATTGGCCGGGGTTTCGATCAGGATAACCGACACCCTGCCCTTCGCCATCGCCTCTTCAGCAGCGGCCATCACGGAGGCTTCGCTCACGCCATCGGCAAAGCCCACCGCGGAGACGCCAAAATTGTAAAATGTTTTCGCCAAGAGCGTCTCCGTGCCACCATAAAGAGGCTGGGAGTGAAGCACGGTGTCGCCCGGCCGGACGAAGGCGAAAAGCGTTGTCGAAATGGCCGACATGCCGGAGGAGAAAAGCGCGCAGCTCTCGGTTCGCTCATAAACGGCGAGCCGATCCTCAACAATCTCGCTGTTGGGGTGATTGAAGCGCGAGTAGACGAGGCCAGCCCCCCTGCCCTCTGGCGGTTCCTTGCGCCCGGAGACATAGTCGAAGAAATCGCGTCCGTCTTCCGCCGATTTAAAGACGAAGGTCGATGTCAGGAACACGGGTGGCTTGACGGCACCCTCCGACAATTCCGGATCGTAACCATAGTTCAACATCTGGGTTTCGGGATGCAGAGCGTGGTTGCCGATATGGGTTTTGGACGGGTGCGGCGCGGTCATCGATAATCCCTCGGATATTGTTGAACTCACCGCAGATTACACACATTTTCACCGAAATACCTTGCATTTTGATGCGCAAAAAGCTTGATAAAAGCAATTTGTTGCGGAGAAATGCCGACTATGTCGCAGAAAATTGCGGACCCCATCGACAGCAGAATCCTCAAGGAGTTGTCGGCCGACGCGCGGATCACCAACAACGAACTCGCAGAGCGGGTCGGCCTGTCAGCATCGGCGTGCCTGCGTCGTCTGCGACGCCTGGAGGAGATTGGCGCGATTAAAGGTTATTCCGCCATCATTGATCCTGCGGTCGAGGGATGGACCATGACCGCCCTCGCCTCCATCCGTCTCAGCCGCCAGCACGATGACGAGATCCGCATGTTCGAAGCCGCAGTTCTCGACTGGGATGAGGTTCTCGAGTGTCATCTGGTGACCGGCCCGCGGGATTATATGCTTAAGGTCATGTGCGGCGGACTGGAGGATTACGAGCGCTTCATAAAGGACAAGATTGCGAAGCTGAAATGCGTCGACACCATTGAGACCAGCTTCGTCATGAACACGATCAAGACGCGACGGGTCTAAGTTTGGTTGTGTCCGAGCGGCTTCGATGATGGCGTCCAACTTCAGCCACGTCTGGCCGATGGCTCTTCTAGCCGGGAGTGATTGCTTCTAGCCAGATGCTAACGGCAACGGCTCCCGCATCCTGATGTCCCACAGCCCTCTCTCCAAGATAGCTCGCGCGACCGAGACGCGGCTTCATGGACGCTGTGGCTTCAGCACCCGCGACACCCGCCGCCACTGCCGAGCGCCACGCATCCTCTGAAGATGCGCCGCCGCCAAGTTTTTCCCTGAACGTTTCTGCCGCGGGATACAGCGCGTCAATCATGGTGCGGTCGCCTGGCCCGGCGCCACCGAGTTCAGAGATGGCTGCAACAGCAGCTAGAAATGCGTCGGCCATTTGTTCGGCGGTTGGCTTTTCGATCCCGGCAAGCTGGCGCGAAGCGCGCATCAGGCCGGTGGCGTAGAATGGTCCCGAGCTTCCGCCGATCGCTTTTCGCATCGCGTTTGCCATCGCCATCAATCCATCCGAAACGTCGCTGAAACTCTGCTCCGGAAGTGCAAGAATTGCTTCGGCACCGCGCACCATGCTCATCCCCAGATCACCATCGCCTGTGATGCTGTCAAGCTCCGTTAGCCTGGGCTCCGCGGCGATCAACGCGTTAGCCACATGCCGTGAGACTGCATGTAATCGATCTCCGGCTGTGGTTCTTCTTCTTTCAGCGGTCTCGCTCTTTTCAATATTGTGCGACGGCAGCACCCGCTCCCTGTTCACGGCTCCGCCGCGGGGCCACGCGGTGGCCACGGTCGGCGCGTCGATGAGGCTTAGGGTTTCGGCATCGACAGGTATGACTGACAGAGAGAAGCCTGGCATATCCAGCGCCGAAAGGAAGGTGCCTGCCCAGGCCCGCTCGACGGATATGCCCAATGATTCGAGACGCGCCACCGCGGAGCGTGCCACGATCGCAAGTTCCATCGGCGGCGTTGATCCCAATCCGTTGACAAGAAGCGCCACTCGATCCCCGCTTTTAAGCTTACCATCGGCCTGGATGGTATCGAGGACCAGCGTCACTAGCTCGTCCACCGGCGCGAGGGGCATCCTGCGGACGCCCCGCTCGCCGTGAATCCCGAGCCCCACTTCGATTTCCGCCTCCCCGAGCACGAAGCCCGGCTTGCCGACGGCCGGAAGCGTGCAGGAGCCCAGGGCAACTCCCATCGAAGCCAATTTCGCGGCGGCCTCGCGCGCTATACGGGCCACGTCTTCAAGAGGAAGCCCCCTCTCGGCCGCCGCGCCGGCGAGCTTATGGACCAGCACCGTCCCGGCGATGCCACGGCGTCGGTCTGCGGACACCGTATCCCTCAACGCGACGTCGTCTGCGACGACGACGATCTCGACGGGGATACCTTCGGCCCTTGCCAGCTCTGCCGCCAGGCCGAAATTCAGCCTGTCGCCTGTATAGTTCTTGACGATAAGGAGGGCACCGGCAGGCCCTGCCGCGGCCCTGATGCCCGCGAGAACCGCATCGGTGCTGGGCGAGGTAACAACGTCACCTGCGACCGCAACGGTGAGCATGCCCGCACCGACATAGCCTGCATGGGCGGGCTCATGTCCGCTGCCGCCACCAGACAGCACCGCCACCTTCCGCTTATCCGGTTCGGGAAGGCCGGACTGAATCACGACGTTCTCATCAGCAAGCAGGATCGTCGCAGGACTAAGGGCTACGACCCCTTCAAGCATCTCCCGCACGACAGTTACTGGATTGTTGATGAGCTTCTTCATGCCTTCTTCCTCCGTGCGGTTCCTCAACCGGGGACGCAAACGCGCGCTGCCGACCGAAAACAAGCACGATCTGAAAGCCGATTTCAAGTTCCCGACGCTCGCGTCAGGGGTACATTTCCGCCATTGCCTCTCGCGACGGACGCGCTATCATGTCGCCACTACCGGACGGCAGCTTTGGGAGGAGCGATACGTGAGACGGATGTGGCCAGACGAATATGCCTTTCTGCTTGATGGTGCTGAAGAGGTCGACCTTCATATTCCACCGGTAGCCAGAGACGATGGTTCGACCGGCAAGGCGACAACCAGGAAAGCCCTGCGCGCCCGCATCAGCCAGGAAAACTTTGAAAAAATCTGGAGCCTTGCCGAAGCCCGCTACAGGCTGGATGGCAAGTTCACGGGCAAGGCTATCACCCTGATCACGAATAATCCTCACTACAAGGAGTGGCACCCCGCAGACGGTGGCGCCGTCGAAGGCGTTGCCGACAGCGGTCATAAATATTCAACACGCTATGTTATCGTGCACTTCCTTCTGGATGACGTGAGCGAGCCTGTCGAAGCATAGGTTTTCAACCTTCGCCCTTTCCCCGACGGGTTCTCGGACGGGGTTTCGTGTTGCATGCTCTGTGTCAGCCGGAAAAAAGGCGTCGCGCTGCCGCCTGACTGCCCGGATTCCGCGCCGGGCCGGATCGCATGTGAAGTTTTGAGGCCCTGGTTGCTGAACCACGGGAGGCAAACAGCAAGCGAAGCGCGAAGACCCGCGACATGCTCACCTGAGCAGAGCGGGTGCAACACCGTTACCCGTAAATGGATTCCAGTCTTTGGCCGCAAGAATGGCCCATGCCGTGGCTCCGATATGCGGCAACCTGAAATACTTGAAGTCGGCGGAGTTGGAGCCCGGACCGATTTTCAGGCCGGTCGTCAGTTCGCGATCTTGGGTCGCATAAACAAGTCCGCTCGGCGAAATATTCGCTTTTATTGTCTCGAGCAGCCTATCGGCTTTCCCTTTCTGTCCAGCACGCTGAAACGTCAGCGCCGCCTGTGCGGTGCCTTCGAGCCAGACGCCATCGCGATCGTCATTGAAATCGAACCCGCCATTGACGGCGTAGTGCCTATCAACCCAGTTTAAAACCCGCGAGGCGCGGCCCTCAAATTCTGGCACAGCAAGAAGCGGCCAAAGTTCGGAATCGATACCTGACTGGCTTGTGTTTGGTAGATCGCTGCCGGGCAGGCTACCGACGTAGAAGTGCCCTTCCCGCTCGTTCCACATGGCGTCGAGGAACGATCCGGCTTGATCCCGCACGACTTTCCACTGTCTCGTGTCATCGATTGCCGCAAGCCAATTGGCTGCTGCATAAATATCGAGATTATGTTCGGTCGATTTCCAATCCAGTGTGGTTGGCGCGGGCTCCTGACCGAAAGTACCGCCGGCGTAGCCGACACCGCTTTTTCCCCTCGTACTGGTGTCGATCCACCCAACCAGTCTTGCCGCAGCGGCCCGGTAGGTTTGGTCGCCAGATTGTTCATGCGCGGCTAAAAGTGCAAGTGCTGCCCAGGCAACGTTGCCGGTCGCAGTTCCAACCTGATAATCGTCTTCGATCCAGGCATTGAGCCTGGCATTCCAGAACCCGGGCAAAAGCATGGGCTCCTTGATACCTGCTATGGCACCGGAACGATATGCATTGCGGATTCGCCCGTCGCGGTAATGCCTGTCATGATCAACCGCGAGGCGTAAAGCATTGGCAACGCGGAGGGCTTTCGTATCCTGGCGACAGGCAAAAAGCGCGATGGATGCCAGGGCGTTGTCGTAGGTGAAAGCCGCATTCTCCAGGGCCGGGTCAAGTGGCTGTCCACCTTCTCCAGGCTCATAGCTGCGGAAAAGAAAGGGCCCGACCGAGCCGTCCATCCTTGCGGCAAGTCCGGCGCATAACCTTGTGGCAACGACATCTCTGGCGGTTTCGGTCGCGGTGACCGGGTTCGCCGCCAAAAGACTGCAAAGTAATGAGCCGATGAGGATAGTCTTGTTGGACATGCAATCTCCTTCAAGCCTTGTCGAGCCTCATGCTATCCAGCCGCTCTAAGGGGACCAGCCCGTCAGCTGAAAGCGCGGGCGAACAACATCCGCATTGATTGCATAAGATCCCCCTGCCCGGCGACGTTCTCAGGAGCGGTCCGGAACAGAAGTCGCAAAACAGCCCTGTGCTGTTCCTCCGTGAGACGCAAATTATATTTGTAAGGCGCCTGGGGCGTACCGCTTGCCTCCACCTGCAACCAGCCAGCCTCCGGTACGAAAACCGACGCGGCATCAGCGACGCCCAGGGAGGTCTCCGAGAGTGTAACACTTTCGGTCGACAGCCTCGATATACGAACGGGCAGAATTGAGTCGGCGCTGCGGATTTTTCCGGCAATATCGACTTCGATCGGCTCTTCTTTGTCGAAGCGGGGCAACTCGATGCAGCATATGAGGCTGGTGAAAGCAATCACCATCGCGACGGCTGACCAGATGAGGTTCATGCAGTCGCGGGCGGACATTTCCGAGGGAGAATCCCAGCTGTAGACGGCCAGCACAATCGACACGGCCGAGGCCGCCGAAACGAAGGCGAAAAACAATGCCGTGGGCGCATGAACCCGCACATGCGATCTGTCTCCACCCTTTTCCGTCACTTTAAAGGGCCGTCCGAACGGCTTTCGAATAGCTTGAAAAAGGGTGATAGTGATTGGTACCGCCGTCAGGGCATGTGTCACTTCCGTGAAAAGAGGAAGGGTGCGTTTGCCGGAAATCCAGGTGGAATAGGTCCAGAACAGCGCAAGAGAGGACAGCCCCAGCTTCATGAACATCAATTCATCGGCTTGAAGGGCCGAAACGCCGGTAAGCCAGTAGATCGAAGGTGCGAGGAGCAAGCAAAGGATAAAAGGCTTCGACAACCAGCAGAAAAGGCCATGCAGATAATGCAGCCGCTGCGTCAGCGTGAAGTTGCCGCGCCAGAGCGGACCGGTGCGGAGGAGACCGATCTGGATCGTACCGAGACACCAGCGCGTC
>Ga0209025_1000228_pt1 | contig 132088 bp, 123 predicted proteins | sample AraplaMF_Col_mLB_FD_184256 | JGI IMG/M metagenome (GOLD analysis project Ga0209025, IMG submission 184256) | Arabidopsis root microbial communities from the University of North Carolina, USA - plate scrape MF_Col_mLB (SPAdes) (version 2) | ecosystem: Host-associated > Plants > Roots >...
TCAAATTGCAAAGCGTCACGATCGGGCGAGATATGATGATTGGCACCGTTCTCGCGTCGATGACAACGCTTCTCCGGCAAGAGCAGGAGCACGATCATCCTGAAAAGGTCGTGCGCCAAATTCTGTCGGCCTTCCAGGTGCCGCCTTCCGTCATCGACGACTGTGTGGCGATCGAATTGCTCGATTTGCCACTCCAAGTGCCTTGAATTTTAGGGCAGCACGCAGCGAGGTTAGCGCGACGGGTGATGAGGATATCCACGCTGCGATCAGTAAGCGTGTTCAAATGAACAGACGGAATGCTAAGGCGAGGTGACCGCGCGGTATGTCAATTGCGCGGTAGCGTCTGCGAACGCGAAACAACGGCGTCCCCATCGCATCCAACATGGAACCAAGAGCAGCTTTTGCACCGAGAGTGTCGAGGGGTTCGGGTCACCGTCGAAGGTTCATTCGATGATGCGGGCTTTGCCGGTTACGTCGCCCGTCGGGTTGAAGATCGCCATTTGTCCCTTCCGCTGGGAGCCGCATCACGCCTCCGCAGCGCCAGCAAGGTTCTCGACGCCCGCGTCATCAACAAGGAGGAGTGCACCTCCAGCATCATCGTCAACCTCACGGCGGTGTTCAATCTGACGCAGGGTCGTTATCCGACTGACGAGTGAATTCCAGGCCTGCTCCTTAGTACCAATCGGGACGTGCGAATGCATGACGACCAAGAGCGCCGTCCTGCCGCGAAGATGTCGACAATTCCCGCGCTCGTCGTTCAACTATCGGACCCGGTAAATTTTGCCGCCCATGCTTGCCAAATCTGCCTCACCTGTGTGGGCGCCGGTTGCCGGCACCCACTGGTAGGGGCTTATTCGGCTGTTTTGCCTTCAAAGTCCAAGACGCCACCGAGCGGTACGTATTCCTGGCCATCGAACTGGTATAGCTGGAGTGCCTCCACAGGGTAGATGTCGGATCCTTCCTTGGTCGTCATTGTGATGCCCTCTTGGAGCAATGGGTTCTTCCATCCGTCTATGTTGTGAACGACCTTCATCAGCTCTTCGCGGGTTGGGTCCTTGAGCTTTTCGAGGGACTGGACGAGCGTGTCGCCAATTGCATATCCGGTCTGGCCAATCGTATTGGCGAAGACGAAGTTCACCTTGGCTGCTTTTATGGCTTCGAGATAGTGATCGACGCCTTCGTCACCGGATTTCTGATTGCTGGTGATCGGCTTTAGGAAGTCGGAGGTGATGATACCCTTGGCATTTTCCAGGCCGACTGACTGGAGAACCGGATACGCCGATGACAAGTTAGTGACCAGGGTTAAAGGCTTCCAACCGCTTTCGGACTGGAAACGGATGGCCTCGCCCCCCTGGCGCGGTGCGGCGATAATAACCAATGTATCAGCGCCAGAAGCTTTCAGAGTATTTAGCTGGGTCTCGACAGTGGGGTCCTGCGATGTCACCGGCTGGCGTTCGATCACCTTGATGTTCGTTCCGTCGATTGCGCTATCGAAGGCCTTCATAAAGGTTTGGCCCGTCTCGGTGTTCAGATACAGGAAGGCCACCTTTGCGTCGGGCTTGTTGATCTGAAGATACGCAGCAAATGAGTCTGCTTCGGTTGAAAACGACGGTACGAAGCCAACCTCCCATTCGGGTGCGTTCAGGGAGACGACACCGGAATACATGAAAACGTTCGGGACTTTCTTCTGCGTGATGTAGCGGCCGATCGCCAGATTGTTTGGCGTCGCCGCGGTGCCGACGAGAGCAAATACCTGATCTTTCTCGACCATCTTGCGGACATTCGCCAAGGTGCGCTGGGGATCAAGGCCATCATCTTCGATGATGAGGTCGATCTTGCGGGTCTTGCCGTCGCCCATCTTAACGCCGCCTTCGGCGTTGGCCTGCTCGACGCGCGCTCGTATGCCTTCGGCGACACCGCCGACGACCGCGACCGGTCCAGTCAGTGGTCCCGTGACACCAATTTTAATGGTGTCGTCGGTGATACCAGGCGACGATTCCGCAGCATTGGCATCGCTTGCCGCGAGCAGTGCCGCGACAGCCAGCGGCATTGCGCTCCCCTTCAGTATAGAAATAAATCTCATGTCAGTTCCTCCCTTGTTTCAATTTGGCGTCGGCTACTCGCCATCCTCCGAAAAGTCATCGAGAGCCATTTTTCGATGAAGCCAGTGACCCCATTGCGCGCGACCATCATGACCAGGATGAGCGCGAGGCCGTAGATCAGGTTGCCGAGGCTCAGGTTGATGTCAGATGCCCAGGTCGGGACGAAGACCATGAACAGACCGCCGAGAAATGCTCCGACGATACTGGTAACGCCGCCGACAATGCTGCCGATCACGATGTTGATGGACAGGATTGCCAGGAACGACTCCGGGCTGATGAAACCACTGATGATCCCGAACACTCCGCCGCCGAGTCCCGCGAGCGCCGAACTTGCGGCAAATGCCCAAAGGCGAGTACGTGTCAGGTTGATGCCGAGCGCTTGGGCAATCTGTGGATTGTCCCGCTGTGCCCTGAGCGCGCGCCCGTTGTCGCCGAAGAGCATTAGCGAGACAAGCAGGGCACCGATCCCCGCGCAAGTGAGCGATATGATGTAGAGCCACAACTCGGGATTGTCCGGCATGAAGCTCGGAGGTTCGAGGGCATCGATCGGAAGCCCCGACACTCCACCCGTCAGGCTCCCCATCTTGAGCAGCAATTGCGGGAACGCGGCCGCGATACCAAATGTCACGATGGCAAGCTGCAAGCCCTGAAGCCTGAGTGCCGGAAGGCCGATGGCAAGCCCGACGACGGCCGCCACGGCTGCAGAGACAGGCAACGTTACGAGCGGCGAGATGCCGTAGGTGGCATTGAGGATCGCCGTCACGTAAGCGCCGACGCCGAACAGCGTTCCCTGCGCAAGGCAAATTTGGCCGGCGAACCCCATTAGCAGGTTCAGACCTAAAATGGCGATAGCGTAGGCGATCGCGATCGCCACCTGCTGAAGTGCGTATCCCGGCACAAAGACTGGGATAAGGATCGCGACGATCGCAAAGAGACCGAACTTGAGAGTCGCCGCGCGGAATCCGTCATTCATAGTTTTGTCACCTTGTAGGATCCGAATAGGCCGACGGGCTTGACGAGCAGGATGATGAGCGTGAGGGCGATCGGCACGGCGATGCGCATGTCGGCGCCGATGAACGAGAGGTAGCTTGCACCCAAGCTCTCGGCGACGCCGACGGCGAGGCCGCCAACGATTGCGCCAAGCGGACTGTCCCAGCCGCCGAGCGTTGCTGCAGCGAGCCCGTAAAAGAGGATTGGCGTCATCATCGTCGGGCTCAGGAAGAGCCGAGGGGCAATCAGGATTGCGGCAAGTGCCCCAATAATGGCGGCAAAGCCCCAGCCCAACATCAGCATGCGTTCGACATTAACGCCGACAAGTACGCTTCGGGCATGGTCGAAAGCCGCCGCACGCATCGATAGGCCAAGCCTGGTGAACCGGAAGATAAAGCCCATCGCCAAAGCGATAACAAAAAGGATCGTTAGCGTGCCGATGGCGGAAGCGAGCACGCGAACGCCGCCGATATCCAAACCGCCGTCAGGGAAGAGGCTTGGGAACGAGAGTTGTTCGGCGCCCCACATCCACATGCACGCCGCTTGGAAGAGGACGAGGATGCCAAGGGTGATGACGACGACCGCCTCCACGGGAGCGCTCATCATCGGTCGGATAATCAAGCGGAAAGTCACAATCCCAATAGCAAACGCCATAATGAGGCTCGCGAGGACGGCGAGCCAGAGCGGCGCACCCCATTGCATCAACTGCCAGGCCACATAGGCGGAAAAGGTCGCCATCTCGCCCTGGCCGAAGTTGACGACGTTGGTTGCCCTGAAGATGAGGACGAGCGCCAGGGCGAGCGCCGCGTAAATTGCGCCCGTGGTCAGGCCGCTGACGACGAGCTGGAAGAAGAGGCTCATCAGGCAACTCCCAGGTAAGATTTCTTGATGTCTTCGTTGGCGATCAGCTCGTTTGCCGCACCGCTCGCCACAATCTGGCCGGCCTCGATAACGAAGGCCCGGTCGGCATATTGAAGGGTGATGTCGACATTCTGCTCGACCACGAGCAGCGTCATGCCGTGATCCTTGTTGAGCGTCTTGAAAATCGCCAGGATTTCCTGAGTGATCGAAGGGGCGAGCCCGAGCGATGGCTCGTCGCACATCAGAAGCTTCGGACGAGACATGAGCGCGCGTGCGACAGCCAGCATCTGCTGTTCCCCACCGCTAAGGTTTCCCGCAAGCTGATCGCGCCGTTCACGCAGACGCGGGAATGTCTCGTACCAGCGGTCCTTGTCCTCTCTCACTTGTGATCGGTTCGACACGATCGTTGCCCCGAGGGAGAGGTTTTCATCGACCGTAAACTCGGAGAAAGTCCCGCGCCCCTGGGGTATGTGAGCAATGCCGAGCGCAAGGCGCTTCTGCGCGACGATCTTGTCGAGCGCCATTCCAGAAAAGGCAATCGAGCCTTTGAATGGGAGCAGTCCGGAAACGGCACGCAGCAGCGTCGTCTTCCCAGCCCCGTTGGAGCCGAGCAGGGCGACAAATTCGCCTTCTCCCACTGAGAAAGAACAGTCGAACAGTGCCTGCGTCTTGCCGTAGAACACGGAGAGGTTCTTGAGATCCAGTGTCATGCCGCCTTCCCGAGGTAGGCGGCAATCACCGCGTCGTTGGACTTGATTTCGGAAGGGGTGCCTTCGGCCAAGTTGCGACCCAGATGCAAGACAACGATCCGGTCGCAAAGGCTCATGACCAACCCCATGTGATGCTCGATGAGAAGAATGGAGAGGTTCCGCTTGCGTCGGATGCCATCGACGAGCGACCCAAATTCGTGGACCTCGCCGTGCGTCAGTCCGCCGGCGGGTTCGTCAAGCAGAAGAATTTTAGGCTCGGCGGCAAGCGCGCGAGCGATCTCCATACGCTTCTGCAGGGGATAGGAAAGCGATCCGGCCGCGCGCGCGGCGAGCTCGACCATGCCGACCTCTTCAAGCACCGCCATAGCCTTCTCGCGTGCAGACCGTTCCTCCGCCCTTATCCGAGATGGAGCGAAGATCGCTTGAGCGAACTTGCCGCCAAACCGGTGATGCGCCCCGAGCATGACATTCTCCAGAACGGTCATCGAGCCATAGATGCCGAGGTTCTGGAAGGTCCTCGCGATGCCCATTCCGATCATCTCGCGCGAACCGACGCCTTCGAGTGGCTGACCGCCAAGCATGATCGATCCGCTTGTGTAATTTACGAGCCGGGTCGCCGCGTTGAGAAATGTCGATTTGCCTGCTCCGTTCGGCCCGATCAAACCACAGATTTCTCCTGCCTTTACGGAAACCGACACATTGGTCAGGGCTTTGACGCCGCCAAACTGCACGGAGACATCCCGCGCCTCAAGCACAAGGCGCACCTCGGCGATGCTGCTGTTGCTCACTGATTTCCTCCCTTCCGAAGCGGTCTCTCCACGGCCTGTCGATTTCTCTTGTTGACAGCCAACCTCGCTTTGGATACCTATCAGTATCCGAAGACGTTTCGGTATGTCAAGCATCAATCGCGTGGCGATTGCTCCAAAGGAACGTCCTGAAAATGCATGCCGCCGGGTTGGAGAACATGGTGGCGGATTGGCGAAGACCCCGCGACGCGGGTGAGGGAGGAAATCAATGACGGGAACGCACACCGAACTGACGGCCGAAAATCTCTATAGGGATCCCTATCCCGTCTACGCGAGGCTACGCGCGGAGGAGCCTGTGGCCTTCTTCGAAGGGACGAAAGAATATTTCATTACGCGGTTCGACGACTGCCGCACGATCGGCGGCAACGACAAGGTGTTTGGACCGTCGGGCTCAGCGGACCGTCCGGAAGCTCGCGTCATGGGCATGCCGAACGTCCTGACCATGTCTGGTGAAGATCACCAGTGCCTCCGCCAGGGTATCGACGAGAATCTCACGCAGGAACGCGTGCGCTCGTTCGTCGAAGGTCTGACACGCCCGGTCGTGCAGCGTTACATCGACTCCATCAAGAAGAATGGCGAAGCGAACCTGACGACGGAACTCTTCGAGCCAATCTCGGTGCGATGCATTGGCGACGTCATCGGCCTGACGGAGACGCCAAACGAAACCCTCGTCGAGTGGTTTCACGCGATGGCGCTCGGCCTGCAGAACGTCAGCAATGATCCGGCCATATGGAAGCGACTGGACGACGCGCTCGCCGACATCGACAAGCAGATGGGCGATCTTTACCAGGCGTGCCTATCAAAGCCCAACCACTCGCTGCTCAGCCATGTCATGTATGGCGGCATGGCAAAGGGCGAGGTTCGCAGCTGGGAGGAGATTTCGCCGACCATGCGCGTCATCATCCTTGGCGGTCTCCAGGAGCCGGGGCATGCAGCGGCGAATGCCTGCACGGGTCTTCTTTCAAATCCCGACCAGGCGAAGCTTATGGCCGAGCAGCCGCAGGAAAACGCGATGCGCGCCTTCGATGAGGGCTTGCGCTGGATCGCCCCGATCGGCGTAACACCGCGCATCGCCAAGGAAGATTTCGAGATCGCCGGCACAGTCATCCCAGAGGGGGCATCCGTCGCTATTGTCATGGGGTCGGCCAACCGCGATGAGACGCGTTTCGAAGATGCCGACCGTTTCGACATGTTCCGCAAGAAGAAGCAGCACCTGTCATTCGGCTTCCATCCGCACTTCTGTTCCGGCCACTTCCTGTCGCGTGCGATGGGTGAGATTGCGCTTGCCGAGGTGTTCCGGCAGTTGCCCGATCTTCGTCTCGATACTTCGCGGGAGATCAAGGGCAAGGGTTGGCGGTTCCGTGGCATCTCCGACCTTCCTGCGAAGTGGAATGGATGATGTCTTTGATCATCGACTGCCACGGCCACTTCACGACGGAACCACCAGAGCACCATGCCTTCCGAACGGCGCAAGTCGCCTATGCGGAAGGCAAGTCCTCCGAGCCGCCGAGCTATCCGGGCATACCCGACAAGCAACTGCGCGACATTATCGAGGCGAACCAGCTTAAAATTCAGCGCGAGCGCGGTTCGCACGTGACGCTTCTCAGCCCGCGTGCCTCCGGCATGGGTCATCACGTGCCGGGACTGTCGGTCGCCAAGGAATGGTCGCGCCTGTCGAACGACAATGTCGGCCGGATCGTCGACATGTTCCCGGATAATTTCGCAGCCGTCTGCCAGCTTCCCCAGACAGTTGATGGCGACCTGTCTGATGTCATCGAGGAGTTGGAGCGCTGCGTCGAAAGCGGCTTTGTGGGCTGTAATCTCAACCCCGACCCGTCAGGCGGGCGTTGGAGCGCGCCGCCGATCTACGATCCATGGTGGGATCCTATGTGGGAGGCCATGGTCGCCCTCAGGGTCCCAGCGATGATCCACGTTTCGAGTTCCTGCGAGCGGTGCCTTCACATGACGGGTGCGCACTACATCAACGCGGATACGGCGGTATTCATGCAGTTGATTCAGGGAGACCTGTTCGAGCGCCATCCGGAACTCAAGCTCATCATACCGCACGGAGGCGGGGCTGCGCCGTATCACTGGGGCCGCTATCGCGGCCTGTCGATCATGCTCGAAAAGCCGGGCCTCGACACGCACCTCATGAACAATGTGTTCTTCGACACCTGCGTCTATCACCAGGCGGGCATCGACACGCTCTTCCGCGTCGTCGACACCAAGAACATCCTGTTCGGCTCCGAGCTGCTCGGCGCAGTCAAGGCGATCGATCCGGAGACAGGGCACCCGTTCGACGACACCAAGAGATACATCGACCAGCTCGCGCTTGGTGACGAACAGAGACACGCGGTCTTCGAAGGAAACGCACGTCGGGTCTATCCGCTTCTGGATGAGCGGTTGCGCAAGCGCGGCCTTTGAAGCCTCGAAATTGTCAGGGAGAAAACACATGGCTTCCAGCCAAAGTCTAAGCCTCGCCGGCGGGGCGCAAGGGTTCAACTGGCTCCCGGTCTTCGTGGCCGAGGAGCATGGAATTTTCGCCAAGCACGGGCTGGTGATCGAATACAAGAAGATGGGCACCGTCGACAAGGCGACCACCGCCGTTGTCGAAGGCGAGGCCGATCTTGCGATAACGCCACCTGAAGGTGCCGTCTCGAACTTCGTCAAAGGCGGCGAACTCAGGGTCATCGCCTCGAATTCCAATCGTCTGCCGATGTCGCTGGTCGCTCAGCCTTCGATCAAGAGGATCGAGGACCTCAAGGGCAAAAAGGTCGGCACGTCGTCGCTGACAGAGGGCACGGCGATCTACACCCAGATGCTGCTGTCCCAGGAAGGCCTGCGGTATCCCGGCGACTACGAATTCGAACTCGCCGGCATCCACACCAAGCGCTGGGAAGCCCTGCAGGCGGGGGAAATTGACTGCGCCCCGCAGCCCGCGCCATGGAATTTCCTGGCTGAACGTGATGGCTACAACCTGATCGGTGAGATCAATGATGTCATCCCCGAGATCGTCTTCGCCGCTGTCATCGGCCGCAAAAGCTGGTTGGATGGTAACCGTGATGTGGTCGGCCGTTTCCTCAAGGCATTGTTCGAGGCCTATTCGATCACGAACGACCCGAGCCGCGAAGAAATCACACTTCCGATTTTCCAGCGTATTACCACGAAAGACGATACCGAACTCGCCTCGCGCGGCCTTCGCTACATGCGCGACATGGGTATGTGGCCCGGCGATTTGTCCATTCCGCAACGTGCCATGGATACCACGGTCGACTTGATGATCCGCGCCAACCTGCTTGACGGAGCAGCCAGATCCAGCGCCGCAGGCGTGTTTGATCGCAGTTTCCTCCAAGGCGCGGTCGGCTGGTTGAATCACGTTTGATTCCATCTCGAGAGGTTCCCAATGAAGGTAATGACCAAGACACCGCGGACGGATCGCGAGACATGCGAAGCCTTGGGTAAGCTCGGCGTCGCTACAGTCCATGAAGCGCAAGGCCGGAAGGGATTGCTGGCCCCGCATCTGCGCCCCGTGATCGAGGGCTCGCGCATCGGCGGCACGGCGCTCACATGCGAGGTGCCACCGGGTGACAACTGGATGATCCATGTCGCGCTTGAGGTCGCGCAGCCCGGCGACATCCTGGTCGTCACACCAACTTCGCCGTGCACGGACGGCTATTTCGGCGATCTTCTCGCGACATCGTGCAAGGCTCGCGGAATTCTGGGACTCGTGATCGATGCCGGCGTACGCGATGTCGCTGACCTGCGGTCCATGAACTTTCCCGTTTGGTCGAAGGCAATATCGGCCCAAGGCACGGTCAAGGAGACGCTCGCGAACGTCCAGGTCCCCGTGGTCTGCGCCGGAGCCTACATCGAACCCGGCGATGTCATCGTCGCCGACGACGATGGCGTCTGTGTCGTCAAGCGCGATGAGGCCGCGATGGTCCTTGAAAAAGCGCGCCAACGCCAGAAAATGGAAGACGAAAAGCGCGGTCTCTACGAGAGAGGCCAACTGAGCCTCGACATTAACAACATGCGTCCGCAGCTTGAGGCGAAGGGCTTGATCTATGAATAGGGCAACGCAACTGCGCATACCCCGGCGCGTCGTCACAGGGATTAGTAACGGCAGGTCAGTGTTCATCAGCGACGGCCCCGCACCCAATGCCCATGTGTACGATTCTGTGCCGGGCCACCTTACCTCGGTCCTTTATGCAACTTCGGCTAAACCCAGCCTTCCGCAAAGTCATGCGGAGCAGGCGCCGCCGCAAATCCTGATCACCCCCGAACCGGGCCAGACGAAGCTGATGATCGTCGTCTTTCCGCCAGACTCGGTATTCGCAACCATCGATCCAGCGGCCGCGGTTGAGGAACAGGCGATGCACATCCCCGGCCTGATCCAGGCGTTCGAGCCTGATGCACCCGGGATGCACACTACAGATACCATCGACTATGACATCGTACTCGACGGTGAAGTGTGGCTTGAACTCGATGACGGCGCCGAAACGCTGCTGAAGCAGGGCGACGTCGTCGTCCAATGCGGCACGCGCCATGCCTGGCGCAACAAGGGCGACAAGCCCGCGACCATGTGCTTCGTCCTCATCGGTGCTGAAAGAAGGTCGTGACAATGACGCAGGAGCATCACAATGGCTTCTTCGACTGCATCATCGTCGGCGGCGGACATGGCGGCTCACAGTCAGCGGCGGCGCTCAGGCAGTCCGGGTTCACCGGACGCATTGCCCTGATCGGCGCTGAGGCGGAAGTTCCCTACGACCGCCCTTCGCTTTCGAAGGAATATCTCGCAGGCAAGAAATCCTTCGAAAGGATACATCTGAGGCCGGGGGACTTCTGGACCTCCCGGCAGGTGGAACTGATGCTGGGCAGGCGTGTGACCACCGTCGATGCGGCAGCCCATGTCGTCGTCACCGACCTGGGCGAACGCTTCTCCTACGGCAAGCTCGTGTGGGCGGCCGGTGGCGAACCGAGGAAGCTTTCCTGCTCAGGCAGCGAGTTGGCCGGAATCTGCTATATACGCAACAAGGCAGATTGCGACGCGCTCGTCGAAGGCCTTCCCGGCGCCGAAAGGATCGTGATCGTCGGTGGCGGTTATGTCGGTCTCGAAGCGGCAGCCGTGTTCCGAGAGATCGGCAAGGAGGTCACTTTGGTCGAGGCGCTCGACCGCGTGCTCGCGCGCGTGGCCGGGGAAACGGTATCGAGGTTCTACGAAGCCGAGCATCGCGCACATGGCGTCGACATCCGCCTCAACTGCGGTGTCGGTTCGCTGGAGGGTTCCAACGGCCGCGTCAAGAACGTGGTGCTTGCGACCGGCGAGAAGATCCCAGCCGATATCGTCGTGGTCGGTATAGGCATTGTCCCTTCGGCCGGCCCACTGATCGAGGCGGGCGCGGAAGGCTCAAACGGTGTGGATATCGATGAGTTATGCCGGACATCCCTGCCGGACATTTACTGCATTGGAGACTGCGCCCGGCTTAGACATGGCCGCGGCATTCGCATTGAATCTGTGCAGAACGCGACGGATCAGGCGACGACCGCCGCCAAGGCGATCTGCGGCGAACTCAAGCCCTACGATGCAACGCCCTGGTTCTGGTCCAATCAATACGATTTGAGAATGCAGACCATCGGTCTCAACTACGGCTTTGACAGCGTGGTGACGCGCGGCAATCCCTCTAGTCGGAGCTTCAGCGTTATCTATCTGAAGGACGGGGCGGTTCTGGCCCTCGATTGCGTCAATGCATCCCGCGACTATGTGCAAGGACGAAAGCTTGTCGATAGCTCAGCGAGGATCGACCGCGACGCCCTGGCCGATACTTCGAAACAACTCAAGGAACTTGGCCCGGAAGTGCTGTGAGGCATTCGAGGCCCGAATGAAAGTGGAGGAAAAAATGTCTATGATATCAGTGCGTACGCGGGATGGAGAGCTGCATAGTTTCGAGGGAAGGGTGGGCGCTTCGCTGATGGAGAACATCCGAAGCGCGGGCTTTGATGAGCTGCTTGCAATGTGTGGCGGGTGCCTTTCCTGTGCCACCTGCCATGTCTACGTCGAGGAATTACCGAAGAGTGTAAGCTTGGCAGAGCCCTCGATCGACGAGAGTGAGTTGCTGGAAGGCTCCGACTACCGCCAAGAGAACTCGCGGCTTTCCTGTCAGATCCCCTTTGACGAGACTCTCAGTGGAATCGTCGTTCGCATCGCCCCCGAAGATTAACAATAGATCCGCTCGCATCACGGGCGGATCTCGAGGATTTATTTGCCAATGCTGCCGGGCTAACGAGTGAATGCCCGGCGGACGAACCTGACGACCCAACATCCCTCTATTCGATCGGCTCAGCGTGCAATTGGCCCTGTGCCATACTTCGCCATCCAGGGTAGACCGTTCGAGCCGCCTTAACCGCATGTGGGCGTGCCTGTCTCAGCGCTGTCGCGCGCTGACGACTGGGGAGGCGGTCCGCGCTCCTCAATCGGGTCAGATTTCGAGATCGCCAGCGGCCCTGCTCCCAAATCCTTTGTCGCGCAACCCGTATCCATATGTCGATTGCCACTTTCGCTATCGCATGGTCATGGTCGGACGAATTTGGGAGGGGCCGAGCGCGCAACGGCGAGCCTGCCGTGACGGGCTTACGGCTGCCGCGCACATGTTTCTTTGAGAAAATGTCTCCAGTCGGAAGCGGAGATCATCAAGCTCTCAGGCCAGCTTCGGAAGTAGGCCGTTGACCGACTCCTTGGCGTCGCCGTAGTACATGCGGGTGTTTTCCTTGAAGAACAGGGGGTTCTCGATACCGGAATAGCCGGTGCCCTGGCCGCGTTTGGAGACGAAAACCTGCTTGGCTTTCCAGACCTCGAGCACGGGCATGCCTGCGATCGGCGAGTTCGGATCTTCCTGTGCCGCCGGATTGACGATGTCGTTCGAGCCGATGACGATGACGACATCGGTTTCATGGAAGTCGTCGTTGATCTCGTCCATCTCCAACACAATGTCGTAAGGGACCTTGGCTTCCGCCAGCAGGACGTTCATGTGGCCGGGCAGCCGACCTGCGACCGGATGGATCGCAAAGCGTACCTGCTTTCCGGCGGCGCGCAGCTTGCGAGTGAGTTCCGAAACCGCACTCTGGGCCTGAGCAACCGCCATGCCGTAACCCGGAACGATGATGACCGAGTCGGCATCGTTGAGCGCTGCGGCAACACCTTCGGCATCGATGGCAACTTGCTCGCCCTCGACGACCATCGTCGGGCCCGAGGCATTGCCGAAGCCGCCGAGAATGACCGACAGGAACTGGCGGTTCATCGCTTTGCACATGATGTAGGACAGGATCGCGCCCGACGAGCCGACGAGCGCTCCGGTTACGATCAACAGGTCGTTGCCGAGCAGGAAGCCCGTCGCCGCGGCCGCCCAGCCGGAATAGGAGTTGAGCATCGAAACCACGACCGGCATATCGGCGCCGCCGATGGCCATGACGAGATGAGCGCCGATGACAAAGGCGATCAGCGTCATCAGGTAGAGGGTCCATGCACCTGTGCCATCCATGTACGCGATCATCAGCACAAACGACCCGAGCACCATCAGGATATTGAATATGTGCCGGCCGGACAGGATAAGTGCCTTGCCGCCGATATGACCAGAAAGTTTGCCATAGGCGATGATCGAGCCGGTGAAGGTTACCGCACCGATGAACACGCCAAGGAAGATTTCCACTTCATGGATGATCTTTTCCGCATTGGTGGCGAACTCATGTGCCGTCATGTCGGAGTTGAGGCCGATCAGTACCGCAGCGAGGCCCACAAAGGAGTGTAGCGCCGCCACGAGTTGCGGCATGCCGGTCATTTCGACGCGCTGTGCCAACAACGTGCCGACGACAGCACCAACGACGAGCATGGTGCTCAGGACGACGGAAAGCCCGACGCCCGGCCCAAGAATGGTCGCGAGCACGGCTATTGCCATGCCTGATATGCCGTACCATACGGCGCGCTTGGCGCTTTCCTGACCGGAAAGACCGCCGAGCGAAAGGATGAAGAGAACGGATGCGGCGATGTAAGCCGCGGTCTGGATACCGATAGACATAGTTCTATACCCCCGGGACTGGCGTCACGACTTCTGGAACATGTTCAACATGCGCCGCGTGACCATGAAGCCGCCAACGATGTTGATGGTGGCGATTGCCACCGAAACGGCGGCAAGGGCGTTCACCAGCCAGCCGCCTGCAGTGATCTGCAGCAACGCACCGATGATGATGATCCCGGAAATCGCGTTGGTCACGGCCATCAGCGGCGTATGCAGCGAATGGCTAACACCCCAAATGACCTGGAAGCCGACGAAGCAGGAAAGCGCGAAGACGATGAAGTGGCCCATGAAGGCCGACGGTGCATAGGCGCCGATAAGCGCCATGAGAACACCGCCGACGACGAGCAGGCCGACCTGCTGCCGCGTTGCCGACTTGAAGGCGGAAGCTTCGGCTGCACGCCGTTCTTCCGGCGTCAACTCCTTGGGCTTTTCTTGTCGTTTCCGGGCTGCAATCGCCTGGATCTTCGGCGGCGGTGGCGGATAGGTGATCTCGCCCTGGAACGCTACAGTGGCTCCGCGAATAACGTCGTCTTCCATGTTGTGGACGAGAACGCCATCCTTCTTCGGCGTCAGGTCCGTCATCATATGGCGGATGTTCGTCGAATAGAGGGTCGAGGCTTGCGCGGCCATGCGGCTCGGGAAATCGGTATAGCCGATGACGGTGACGCCGTTCTCAGAAACGATCTTCTGATCCGGAACGGTCAGGTCGCAATTCCCGCCGCGTTCCGCCGCAAGGTCGACGACCACGGAGCCCGGCTTCATCGCGGCGACCATGTCGGCAAGCCAGAGCTTCGGCGCGTCGCGGCCCGGGATCAGCGCGGTGCTGACGACGATGTCGATGTCCGGCGCGATCTCGCGGAACTTTTTCAATTGCGCTTCGCGAAATTCGGGGCTCGACGGCGATGCATAGCCACCCGTCGCCGCGCCGTCCTGCTGCTGTTCCTTGAAGTCGAGGAAGACGAATTCGGCACCCATCGATTCGATCTGCTCGGCCACTTCCGGTCGAACGTCGAATGCATAGGTGATGGCGCCGAGCGAGATGCTGGTGCCGACGGCGGCCAGACCGGCGACGCCGGCGCCTATGACCAGAACTTTGGCTGGCGGGATCTTGCCGGCCGCGGTCACCTGGCCGGTGAAGAAGCGGCCGAAATTATTGCCGGCCTCGATCACGGCGCGATAGCCGGCGATGTTGGCCATGGAGGACAGCGCGTCCATCTTCTGAGCGCGCGAAATGCGCGGCACCATGTCCATGGCAACCACGTTTGCGCCGGTCGTCTTCGCCTGCTCGAGGAGCTCTTTGTTCTGCGCAGGATAGAAGAAGGAGATCAGCGTCTTGCTTGCCGAAAGCCTTGCTAGGTCGTTCGCTTCGGGCGGGCGCACCTGAGCGATGACGTCTACGCTTGCATAAAGTGCGTCAATGCTGTCGACGACCGTAACGCCAACTGCGCGATAGGCGTCGTCGGAGAAGCCGGCAAGTTTGCCGGCGCCCGTTTCGACGGCACAGTGATATCCGAGTTTCTGAAGCTGAGTGGCGCTGTCCGGCGTCATCGCGACGCGTGCTTCCCCCTCGAACCGCTCTCGTGGCGAACCTATAAACATGTCACTCCCCATAATGCGATTTGTCAGTACACGACCACGCCGCGGATGCTCTTGCCCGCATGCATCAGCTCGAAGCCCTTGTTGATGTCATCGAGCGGCATGGTGTGGGTGATCATCGGATCGATCTGGATCTTGCCCTGCATGTACCAGTCGACGATCTTCGGCACGTCGGTGCGGCCACGCGCGCCGCCAAAGGCCGTGCCCATCCAGTTGCGGCCGGTGACCAGCTGGAACGGCCGAGTGGAGATCTCCTGGCCGGCGCCGGCCACGCCGATGATGACCGACTTGCCCCAGCCGCGATGGCTGGCTTCCAGCGCCTGGCGCATCACCTTGGTGTTGCCGGTGCAGTCGAAGGTGTAGTCGGCGCCGCCGATCAGGTCGCCGTTGCGTTTGGTCAGGTTGACCAGATAGGGCACGATGTCGTCACCGACCTCCTTCGGATTGACGAAGTGGGTCATACCGAACTTTTCGCCCCATTCCTTGCGATCACTGTTGATATCGACGCCGATGATCATGTCGGCGCCGGCAAGCTTCAGGCCCTGCAGCACGTTGAGACCGATGCCGCCGAGACCGAAGACGATCGCCGTCGAACCGATCTCCACCTTGGCGGTGTTGATGACCGCGCCAATGCCGGTGGTGACGCCGCAGCCGATATAGCAGATCTTGTCGAAGGGGGCGTCGGGATTGACCTTGGCAAGGGCGATCTCCGGCAACACGGTGAAGTTCGAAAAGGTCGAGCAGCCCATATAGTGGTGGATCTTGTCCTTGCCGATCGAGAAGCGCGAGGTGCCATCCGGCATCAGCCCCTGGCCCTGGGTGGCGCGGATCGAGGTGCAGAGGTTGGTCTTGCGGGACAGGCAGGAATAGCACTCGCGGCATTCCGGCGTGTAGAGCGGAATGACGTGGTCGCCCTTCTTCACCGAGGTGACGCCCGCACCGACATCGACGACGATGCCGGCGCCCTCATGGCCGAGGATGGCGGGAAACAGGCCTTCCGGATCGGCGCCCGACAGGGTGAAATCATCGGTGTGGCAAATGCCCGTCGCCTTGACCTCGACCAGCACTTCGCCGGCCCGCGGCCCTTCCAGCTGTACGGTCATCACTTCGAGCGGTTTTCCGGCCTGAACGGCAACGGCGGCGCGAACGTCCATGGGTTTCCTTTCGATTGTTACCAAATTTGCCGCGGCGCGGCCTGAGTGCGAGTGTTACGTCGCAGATGAATGGGGGGATTTTGATCGGCCGCTGTCGCTCCGGATACGGTCGAGCTTGGCGGCGCGGCCTCACCACAAACGAGGACTGCAAACGAACGCATGTAAAGATCCTCCCGATGCGCGCTAACGGCTTTATCCCTGCCTTCCAGCAGCGCTATCTCTCGTTAACATACCATTTCGTATCTGCATACCAAAAAGTATCTGAGAAGCCGGAAAAACCAACTCGGCTGCCTATTCCAGGCCGGACGGCATAAAGGTTGCGCCCAGACGGAAAAATACCGTCGCTTTGTGGCGACGGTATCCTTTCGGGGAGGGACCCTATGGTCCGGATTGTTTGATCAGCCTTGGTGCTCGCGGCCTTCCACCTGAATCACGAGCTCGACCTCATCACCGATCATTCCGAGCGCTGCCTTCATGCCGAAATCGCTCCGCTTCACCTTGGTTGTCGCGCTGAAGCCGACCACGTGGCTTTTGTCCCACGGGTTCTGGCCTTCCTTATTGAACTTGACATCCAGGGCAGCGGACTTGGTGACCCCGGCAATGGTTAGGTCGCCAATAATTTGTCCCGTGGTGTCGGAGGTTTTCTTGAATTCCTTGCCGACGAAGGTGATTTCCGGAAATTCCGTCGCATTGAACCAATCGGCGCCCTGTATGTCGCCGTCGCGCTGCTTGTTGTTCGTCGAGATCGAACCGACCGCGACTTTGACATCAAGGCTGCTTCCCTCGGGCTTCGTGGCATCGAATTCGAAAGCGCCTGAGAATTCCTGCGCGACGCCAATCACTTTCGAGAAGCCGAGGTGATCGATGTAAAACGCGATCCCTGAATGGACCGGGTCGATGTCGAATTTGGTGGCCCAGGCGGGCGACACTGTTCCGGCGAGCGACGCCATCGAAAGCAACAATGCTGCAAGTCTGTGTTTCATTTTCATTCTCCTCCTCATATTAAGCTGGAAAACTCGATCCATAGTCCAGGAACGCGACAACGACCGCCAACGCGGCCGGAAGCGCAGCCAGGGCGATATGGACGAAAAGGCGCGGAAACTGCCGAGATACAGCAAGCAGCCGGCAGATACCCTCCGAGAACACTGGCAGCACAACGCAGAGGCCGAGGATCGCGATGGCGATGGGATCGGCTTTGCGCGTGATCAATATCACGGTGTAAGCGACGGAAATCAGTCCACCCAATGCACCGGTCGCCGAGGCGCCGCCAAAGCGGAAAACGGGATTGATGATGTGTACCAGGAGAATTCCCAAGCAACCCGCTGCGAGCATCAGACAGAGCTGAAACGAAGAGGACGATGCACCTAGAAGGGCTATCGGCGCGAAGCCGAGCGCGAGCACGGCAACGACGCCGCCTCGCTTTACGTCATCCTCCACGCGAACCGACGCCCCGCGCAAGACGAGCCACACTATAGCCACGCCAGCCGTTGCAGCAGCCACCACTTCCCACGTCGCCACTCCCAAACGGGGCAGGCCAATATAGAATGCGGCCGCCACCGGCTGAAAAAGCGACACAACTCGAACCGCGCGTTGGGCGGCGACCTCGACCGCGAACCCCACCGCCGTCCCGATAACAATCACATAGAATACCTTGTTGACCGCCCCGACAGGCGGAAAAGCCGGCACTTTGTTGTAGACGAGCCAATAGGCTGCCAGCAAGGCAGCAGGCATTAGGAGGTCAGTGGGGCGCATCAGGCGGCGCCAGCGCATCAGGCCCGACGCGATAATGCCGACAAGCACCATGGCGAGCAGGGACGCGGCCAGCGCCTCCTGCGGGGAGTTGCCAAATCCAAACATGCGAAGTCTTCCGAATTGCGAGATGTATATCCTGCAGCGCCGGCACGCTGACGCGTGCACCCGGCGCCGACAAAACCGGTGCCTTAGCCTCCGGCTTGCGTGCTTCGACAGCTCACTGTCATCTTACCTTTGCTCATAATCCCCCCATAGCCCGCATGCTCCTCAACAGCGGTCGACGCAGTCTGTAGTTTAAATACCAAATGGTTTTCACATACCAAATAGACTTTGAATGAAACCTAGTCTTTGAATTTTTAGATGTCAAGCTTGCTATAGGCGCAATGTGGGCGCTTTCCCCCCGCAGCGCCGCAGCGCCGCAGCGCCGCAGCTTCGACGATCGACAGAATGTTGACAGGTTAAGTGCGTGCGGGACGACTAAGGCAGAGCCGCCCGTTTCTCATGTCGACGGCAGATGGCCTCTGTCAGGCTTTTGCAGGGACACCGGGCGTGGTTGCCCGCGACGAGCGGTACATGTCTCGCAAGACGACCCGGACCATGTCCCCAGGCGCTCCGTCCTTGAGGAAGCTCGAAATACCGCCATAGGTGAGCTCGAGAACGATACCGCCGATATAGAATGGGCTCGCAGGAGGCTGCATAACGAGATCCAACTTGTCGATGAGGATCTTACCTACGCCTTCCCATTGATCCCGGAAAAGCTTGATGTGACGATCTCCCAGCGTGTGATCATGCTGTGCCATGCGCAGCAGCTCGATCGCCAACATCCCCCACTTGCGGTCATCTCCGCGATTGTTCGCCCACGTTGCGAGAACGTCGATGAGGTCCATCGGGTCATCACATTTCCCGAGAAGTTCCGTCAGTTGGACCACGTCGCCACCGGCATTGCCGGCGAGGAGTTGGAGGAAGATGTCTTCCTTGTTGGCAAAGTTCGAATAGAACGCTCCTTTCGAATAACCGGCCTCCTCGGCGATCCGCTCAATCGAAGCCCCAGCGTAACCGTAGCGTGCCATGACTTCATACGCCGACGCTAGAAGCTTCTCTTTCGTTCGAGCCTGACTTTGCTCACGTGTCAGCCGTGCCATTCGCAATTCCCGTTCTCGCGTATCCAGACACCGAGGCGTACCTCAAAATACAGTGATCATACAAGAGCCGTTAGCAGACAAATGAGTGCCCAGAAGATCGGATACTCCGGCCCCATCTTCTGCCAGCGCCAGTTCATGCCGTTGATCTTCACGACCGCGTAGCCGGCCCCGAGCAATACCGAGGCACCTACGACGGCTGCAACCCTGGGGTAGACAGTAAAAGTCATGCCCACTGCGGCACATGCCTCAGCAACCATGGTAAGGCCCACGAAAAGTCTTCCGGGCTTGAAACCCGCCGCTTCGAATGTACTCCCGGCTTTCTCATAGTGCAGGCCCTTGCCGATGAGATGCGGAATGAACCAGACGCCGCAGAGAATGCGGAGCCAGTCAACCAAAACGAAATCCATTTCTCCTCCTTGACGCCGGCCTCCGCCGGGTCGGCGAGGATAGTTGCCATTCCCCGCTTGCCTTTTCAGATACTAAACGGTATTCACAATCCATATAGGATGTCAATACGACGCAATCTTTGAGTTTGGGAGGAATACCAATGGAACTGATGCGTGCCGCCCGGCTTCATGCCGTGGGTCAGCCGATGAGCATTGATGAGGTCGAGCGTCCGAAGGCCACCGGAAGTGACGTGATCGTCCACGTGAAAGCCTGCGGAATGGTTCCGAATCTCGCGAATGTTCTGGCCAACTGGGAGACTTGGTATCCGCAGATGCCATTGCCGCCACGGCCCGCGATTCATGGCCTCGATCCAAGTGGAGTGGTTCACGAGGTCGGTCCCCAAGTGGTCAGCATTAAGCCGGGCGACAGGGTGTACGTGAATCCCGGCCGCTTCTGTGGTGCATGTCATCATTGTTCTTCGGGCAAGCCGCAGGCCTGTGAATATTGGACGCTTGGCGGTTACTTCGGCTACAACCAAAAAAGCATGGATATGTTCGCCCGTTATCCTTACGGCGGGTTCGGCGAATTCATGCTCGCACCGCAGGCTCAGGTCATCAAAATCCCCGACAATATGACGTTCGTCCAAGGTTCCCGTATGGGCTATCTCGGCACCTCCTATGCCGCGCTCAAAAAATGCGGTCCGCTCATGGGCAAGACTCTGATCATCAACGGCGCCACTGGGACGCTAGGCTTGGGTGCAACGCTGTTCGCATTGGCGATGGGCGTTGCCAAAATCTACGCCGTGGCCAGGGGCGAGACATTGCTCAAGCGGCTGAAAGCGATCGCGCCGGACCGGATCGTCACGTTCTCGAACGTGAAGGGATCCTCAGGAGCTTTCGTCAAGGAGCAGACTAACGGGAGCGGCGCGGACTTGATGCTTGATACGCTCGGCGCCAAGGCGCCGCTCGACTCCATGCTGGACGCCATGGGTGGCGTCAAACGGGGAGGGCGCGTCGTCAATATCGGCGGCACGTCTGGGGCTTTGCCCGTCGATGTCAAATGGTGGATGGACGAGCAGATGGAATTGATCGGCTCGGTTTGGTTCACGGCCGCAGAAGGGGTGGAGATTGCGGCGATGGTCGAAGCAGGGATCATCGACATGTCGGTCATGTCACCGATGGTTTGGCCGCTGGAGAGGATCAATGAAGCCATTTCTGGTGTCGGAAAGGACGAAGGCGGCTTCACCTACTACGCTGTCGAACTGTAGCGGAGTTCCAATCGAGCGGCCTAATCGCTGATCGGCCACCTGCCGATCTGAAAGCCGGGCGCAGTTGTCTGGCCAAATAGGAGGAAAGAAGCAATGGTAACCATACACCCTTATGTCGATGGGGGATTGAAAAAGGGCGACGGCCTGTTCGCCGGAGGCACTCTCATATGCGAGTGCACGACGAAGCCGGTTAAGGTGAAGATTAAGGGCGATATCGCCCATAATCATGCCTGCGGCTGTACCAAGTGCTGGAAACCGGTAGGCGCAAACTTCTCGATTGTTGCAGTGGTACCCACGGAAGCCATGGAAGTCGTTGAGAACGGCGATAAGCTCACGGTTGTCGATGCAACAGCCCTCATCCAGCGACATGCCTGCAAGGAGTGCGGTATCCATATGTATGGGCCGGTGGACCGGGATCATCCGTTCAAGGGCTTATCCTTCGTCCATCCTGAGCGTTTCGAAGAAGAAGGATGGGCGGAACCCGGATTTGCCGCTTTCGTATCCTCAATCATCGAGGCTGGCTATGACCCCTCGAAGATGGATGCAATCCGTGAGCGTCTCACCGAGCTGGATCTTGCGCCTTATGACTGCCTCTCACCTGGTCTGATGGACTACATCACCACCTGGACGGCAAAGAAGAGCGGTGTCCTGGCGGCTTAGATCGCAAAGAGCCGGACAGCGGTCCGGCTCCCAACCGGAGCCAGTTCAGGAAAGTTCCATAATTCAGCTTATGCCGCAAATTGTTCTAGCGGGGGTACATTCTATTTCCAAGTGCGACATGCTTATAAAAACAATGGCTTCGCCTTGGAGATATATGCATGTCCCTTTGCTATTCGCAGCTCACCCTGCCTGATCGCAAGCGTCTTTTTCATCTTAGAGAACGCAAGGTTTCCGTCTCGGAGATTGCCCGCCAACTCGGTCGTCATCGTTCGACGATCTATCGCGAGCTTAAACGCAATACGTTCCAGGATCACGAATTTCCGGAATACAGCGGCTATTACAGCGGTATCGCCAACGACATGAGCAAGGAGCGCCGACGACGGCTGCGCAAACTCAGACGCCATCCGCATCTGCGCGATCTCGTCATCGACCGGCTGAAGGCGCATTGGTCACCTGAGCAGATCGCTGGCCGGCTTCTCGCCGATGGCGTCAGTCCTGTGCGCATTTGCCCGGAAACGATTTATCGTTTCATCTATTGCAAGGAAGATTATCCGCTCGGGCTGTATCAGCACCTGCCGGAACGACGGCGCAGGCGTCGGCGCCGCGGCGCACGCAAACCGCGCGACGGCTTAATCCCGCTCGATTACAGAATCTCCCAACGACCTGATTTTATTGATGATCGATCACAGTTCGGCATTGGGAGGGCGATCTCCTGATCTTCCGGCGTGAACTCGGAGAGACCAACGTCACCTCTCTCGTCGAGCGCAAGAGCCGCTATACGGTGATGATCAAGAACCGTAGCCGTCACTCGCGACCGATCATGGACAAGATCATCCATGCCTTCTCACCATTGCCGTCTTTTGCACGCCGAAGCTTCACCTTTGATCGCGGCACGGAGTTCTCCGCTTTCAGGGCTTTGGAAGATGGGATCGGCGCCAGGAGCTGGTTCTGCGATCCCAATTCGCCTTGGCAGAAAGGCGCTGTCGAGAACACCAACAAGCGCATTCGACGCTTCATGCCTGGCGATACGGATCTGTCCAACGTCGCTCAGAAGCAACTTGTCGACCTCGCCTATCACCTGAATTCGCTGCCAAGAAAGTGCTTGGGCTACAAAACACCGGCCGAGGTCTTCATGGCGCATTTGCGTGAATGCGGCTGATCCCCTACCCTTCAAACGCCCATGTTGCACTTGGTGTAGATTCTCCACGGGGGTGGGTTCAAGGATGAAGCGTCCTGTTTCTGCAAAAGTTGGAATGTCACTCTCCCCGAGTCTGAACGAGATCTGGGAGACGAGCGGATGGGATTGATAGCGACTTGAATACGTGACGACGGCGTCGTGTCTGGCGATCAGGCATCAAAGAATTCGGGGCCGTCACCTCGAACGAGACAGGACGCATTACTCGATATCCTTCAACGCATCGAGTGGGCCGATCAGCGCCGTGCGCGGCGGCACGAGTGTCGGCTGCACCAGATGCGTGATTGCCGGGCCGCGATCCGCATCGAGGATCGCAAACCCCCTGGTGATCATCGCCTCGCTATCCTGCCGGATCATGAAGACGGGGAAAGGCAGGAAGGAGCCGAAGGGATCGTAGTCGTAGCAGCCGACGATGATATCGGCGAAGGTCTCGTGCGGATGCAGCGCGAGGAAGCGCATCAGCCCTTCGAGATTGATCGAGGAATTGACGAAAAATGCGCGTGGCAGCTTTCCGTGGCCTTCGTAGAAGGCTTCGAAGGCGCGGGCAGTCATGGCGGGGGAATAGCCGGTCGGCTGGATGCAGATGTCCGGATCCGCGCCCAGCAGGGCGCGCTTTACGTCGCGGAAACCGCGAATTCGCTCATGGCTGGCATGGTCGTTGCGGCCGCCGAACAGGTACAGATCGTCGGGCGAAAGCGGGCCATCCTCCTGTGCGCGCTCGATGATCGCCTGTGTCAGCATGCGCGCACCTTCATAATTGTCGCTGATGATCGACGGCGCCAGCGTGCCCGGCAGATCGATGTTGACGTGCTTCAGCCCCGCCTTTTCGCAGACCTTGTGCACGCCATCCGGATCGGTCGCGCCGGCGATGAACAGCTCGTCGATAGAATAGGAGATCAGCGTCTCGACGACCTGCCGCTCCTCCTCCGGGTCGCGACAGGCGCTGACGACGAGCGGGCACTGGCCGCGGCTTCGGACCTGCGCCTCGAAAGACTGCGCCATAGAGGAGAAATAGCGGTTGTCGTGCACCGGCAGGAGAAGACCGACGAGGCCGGAGCGGGACGACCGCAGGCCACGCGCCTGCAGATTTGCCTTATAGCCGTGCTCGTTCGCCAGCTTCTGAATGAGCTGGGCTGTCGCCTCTTTGATACGCCGCTTCCGCCAGCTTCCGTTCAGCACGGCGCTCACGGTGGAAGGCGACGCGCCCGATAGGATCGAGAGATCGTAGATTGTCGCCTTTTTCTTGCTGATGTCCGTCATTCCCAGCCTTTCCTCTATCGTTCCCTTAGAAACAAACCCCTCTTGACGAAAGCCCCACCTTGATCGATAGTTATTGCACCATCGATTGTGCAAAAAAGAAAGATCGATTGTGCAGGATGGTTCGCCGGAGGAGGCGAGACGGGAGGCAAGGGTATTCCCTCGCCATGAAACAACCAGGAGCAACCTGCCGTGAAGCCGGCCGGTGGTCGTCGTTCGCATGAGCGACCTTTGAGGAGGAGTGAGGATGAGGAGCCTTATCGTAGCGGCATTTGCCGCATCGCTGTCGCTTGCCGGGGCGGTGGTCGCGTTTGCACAGGACGCGCCGAAGGTCGGCATTGTCGTCAAGATCGGCGGCATTCCCTGGTTCAACGCGATGGAAGCCGGCATCAAGGAACAGGGCCAGAAGTTAGGGGTCGATGCCTTCATGATCGGCCCGACCAGTGCCGACCCGGCGCTGCAGGTGCGCGCCATCGAGGATCTGATCGCCCAGGGCGTCAAGGTCATCGGCGTGGTCCCGAACGATGCCAAGGTGCTCGAGCCCGTGCTCACCAAGGCGCAAGCCGCCGGCATCAAGGTCATTACGCATGAATCGCCCTCGCAGAAGGGCGCCGACTGGAATTTCGAGCTCGCATCGTCGACCGGATTTGGTGAGGCCCATGGCAAGCTGCTCGCCGAAAAGATGGGCGGCAAGGGCGAATATGCCGTCTTCGTCGGTTCGCTGACCGTCCCGCTGCACAATGCCTGGGCGGACGCCGCAATCGCCTATATCAAGGCGAACTATCCGGACATGAAACTCGTCGGCGATCGCTATGGCGTCGCGGAAGACGTCGACAAGAGCCGCTCGACGGCGCTCGACCTTATTGCCGCCCATCCGGATCTGAAAGGCTTCCTTGCCTTCGGCAGCCAGGGTCCAATCGGCGCCGGGCGCGCTGTCGAAGAACGCCGCAAGACGGGCAAAATCTTCGTGCTCGGTCCGTTCTCGCCCGGCCAGGGCCAGAAGCTGATCAAGTCCGACGCGATATCGGGCGGCTTCATGTGGAATCCGAAGCAGGCCGGCGAAGTCTTCGTCACGCTCGCCGATCGCCTGATCAAGGGCGAGAGCGTCAAGGAAGGTGATGACATTCCGGGTCTCGGCGTGATCAAGCCGGTTGGCAACGACATCATCGTCGATCAGCTGCTGCCGATCAACAAGGATACGGTCGACGACCTGGCCGCAATGGGCCTCTGAAGAGGCCCCCTCCCCGGGTGTCGGGCCGGTCGACATGGACCGGCCCGACGTTCGGGAAAAGAGCGGTATCCGGCCATGGCTGGACCATTGACCTTTCATGGCATTCGACTGGACAGGCAACCGGCATGAGCATGGCAACGGATGATGGTGTGAAGGCCCCGCCGCTTCTTTCGCTTCGCGGCATCAACATTACATTCGGCGGTGTGAAGGCGCTGAAAAACGTCTCCTTCGAAGTCTTGCCCGGCGAAGTGCATTGCCTCGCCGGCGAGAACGGTTCCGGCAAGAGCACCCTTATCAAGGTGATATCAGGCGTCTATCGGCCTGCAGACGGCGCCGAGATCGTCTTTGACGGCGAGACGATATCCCACATGACGCCAGGCATGGCCCAGTCCCGCGGCATTCAGATCATCTGGCAGGACCTCGCGCTCTTTCCGGAAATGAGCGTGGCGGAAAACATCGCCTTCCAGACCCTTTCCGGTTCGCGCCCGCGCTTCGTCAATTATGCCGCGATCCGCGGAATAGCCGAGGAGGCGCTCGCCCGGCTTGGCGTCACCCTCGACGTCGACAGGCCTCTCAAGGATTTCGCCATCGCGCAGCGTCAGATCGTCGCCATTGCCCGCGCGCTGGTCGGAGAGGCCCGGATCGTCTTCATGGACGAGCCGACCGCCTCGCTCACCCAGTCTGAGACCGACCATCTGCTGGCGATCGTGCGCACGCTGTCGGCTTCGGGTGTTGCCGTGGTCTTCGTCAGCCATCGCCTTGCGGAAGTGCTGGACATCTCCTCGCGCATCACGGTGCTGCGCGATGGCGCGCTGGTCGGGGTCTACCCGGTGGAGGGCATGACCCAGTCTAAGATCACCGAGCTGATGACCGGGCGCACCTTCGACCAGAATGTTCTCGCCCGCGACGTATCGCAGAACCCGGTGGTGCTCTCGGTCCGCAAGCTTTCCCGGCCTGGCGAGTTCGACGACATCTCCTTTGATCTGCGCCGTGGCGAGACGCTCGGGATAACCGGCCTGCTTGGCTCGGGGCGCACCGAACTTGCGCTTACGCTGTTCGGCATGCGCCGGCCCGCCGCCGGAACGATCGTGTTGGAGGGAAAGCCGGTGCGCTTTGCCTCCAACCGCGAGGCGATCACATCAGGTGTCGCCTATCTCTCCGAAGACCGCCTTTCGCTCGGTCTCAACCAGCCGCAATCCATCGCCGACAATCTGGTCATGGCCTCGCTCAACCGCATCCTGGGCCGGCGGCTCATCTCGCCGGAAAAGAAGCGCTCGCTCGTCGCGCGCTGGATCGCTGATCTCGGCGTCAGGATCGGCAAGCAGGACGATGCGATCTCGACGCTTTCGGGCGGCAACCAGCAGCGCGTCGCGATCGCCAAATGGCTCGCCACCGATCCCAAGGTGCTGATCCTCGATGCGCCCACGGTTGGCGTCGATGTCGGCGCACGCGCCGGTATCTTCGAAATCGTTGCGCGTCTCGCCGAGGCGGGGCTGGCGATCATCCTGATTTCGGACGAGGTGCCGGAGGTCTATTTCAACGCCGATCGGATCATCCATATGGAAAAGGGCGGCATCGCCGGCTGGCATGATCCGCGCGCGACCACACTGAAGGACCTGGAGGCGGCGGTCTATGCGTAAGCTGTTCCTGTCCCATACGACTGAATTCGTGCTCATCGCCGTCATCATCGCGATGAGCATTGTCCTGGCTTTCATGACCGACCGTTTCTTGACGCTCGGCAATGTCTTCGACCTGCTCAATATCAGCGCGGTCAACATTATCTTTGCCGTTGGCCTGCTCGTGGTGCTGATATCAGGCGGGATCGACATCTCCTTCGCCGTCGCCGCCTCGATCGTGCAATACGTCACTGCACTTGCGCTCGAGAGGATCGGCGGGGGTGGATGGATATCCGGCTTCCTGATTGCGGCCGGCATCGGCATCGTGCTCGGCGTGATCAACGCCTTCCTGATCCACCGCTTTCGCATCATCTCGATCGTCGCGACGATCGCAACCTTCAACGTCTATTTCGGCTTGCTGATGTTCTTCACCAAGGGTGTGTCGATCTACAATCTGCCCGACTGGCTGACGAGCCGCGTCATCATCTACGAGCGCGAAATGGCCGATGGGAGCTGGGCTGAGATCACGTTGCCTGTTGTGGTCATGGTCGTCTGCACGCTCGCCACCTGGTTCTTCATTACCCGCACGACGACCGGCCGGCAGCTCTATGCCTTCGGTGACAATCCGGAAGGCGCGCGCCGCTTCGGCATCAATATCGGCGCCATGCAGTTCATCGCCTTCGGCTGGCTTGGATTGATGGCAGGCATCGCCGGGCTGATGCAGGCGCATTATGCGCAGGAGGTCGTTCCGAACGCACTCTATGGCCGCGAGCTCGATGTCCTGGCCGCAGTGGTGCTCGGCGGTGCGCGGCTGGGCGGCGGCAAGGGCTCCGTGCTCGGTTGCGTGTTGGGCGTGCTGCTCGTCTCGATCACCCAGAACGGCCTCAACCTGATGGGCGTCTCGCCCTTCGCCTTCAAGATGATCGTCGGCGCGATCATCCTCGTTGCGATCACTTTGTCGAGCGCTCGCATCGGCAATCTGGTGCCGGTGTTTGCGACCCGCAAATCGACCGGTGACAGACCTGCAGAAAGGGGAGAGAGCTGATGAACGCGCTCGCCGCCCGCTTCAACGCCATCTTCGGCGCCGACATGGCCGGTCCCCTCGCCGCGCTGGCGGCGGTGCTTGTCGTCTTCGGTTTCGCTTCGCCCCATTTCCTGACGGGCGCGACCTTCGGATCGGTCGCCTTTCAGCTTCCGGAGCTGGGCGTCTTGACGCTTGCGATGCTGATGCCGATCCTGACCGGCGGCCTCAACCTTGCGATCACCTTCACCGCCAACATCGCCGGCCTGACGCTCGCCTGGACGCTGCAGGCCAATGGCGGCATCGACGCCGGTCCGGGCGCCTTTCTGCTCGGCTCGGTTCTGGCGCTTGCCGTCGGCGCGGCAAGCGGCCTGGTCATGGGACTCGTCATCGCCTTTACCCGCGCTCATCCGATCCTCGTTTCGCTGTCGATGATGATCTTCCTGCGCGGCCTCGGTGAGTTCCTGACGCGCGGCGGCGATATCTCGGGCTTCCCCACCTTCATCGCTCCCATCGGCCACGGCAGCATTCTCGGCATCCCGGTACCTTTGTTGATCCTGATTGCCTGCGTGATCGCCAGCCACGTCCTGCTCTCGCGCTCCAAGCTCGGCTTTTCAACCTACATGATCGGCTCCAATATCGAGTCTGCCCGCTATTCCGGCATCAACACCCGCAAGATCCTGGTGCTGGTCTATATGCTCTCCGGGGTGATGGCTGCGGTTGCCGGCATCATCATGCTTGCACGCTTCAATTCGGTGCGCGTCGGCCACGGCGAATCCTATCTGCTGATCACCGTGCTCGCCTGCTTCCTCGGCGGCATCAATCCCTTTGGCGGCTTCGGCCGAGTCCTGCCCGTCTTCGTGGCGCTCATCGTGCTGCAGCTTCTCTCTTCGGGGCTCAACCTGCTCGGCGCCAACCAGCATCTCACCACTGCCGTCTGGGGCATCCTGCTCATCGTTGTGATGGTGCTGCGGTGGCTCTCGGCCAAGTTCCTCAGAATCGTGAAATAGGAGATACGACCATGGAAGGTTTCGGCGTTCACACCAGCATGTGGACCATGAACTGGGACCGCGCAGGCGCCGAGAAGGCGATTGCCGGGGCCGTGCACTACAAGATGGATTTCATCGAGATCGCGCTGCTCAACGCGCCTGCCGTCGATGCCAAACACACTCGCGACCTGCTTGAAAAGAACAAGCTGCGCGCCGTCTGCTCGCTCGGCCTGCCGGAGCACGCCTGGGCCTCCATCCGCCCGGATGCAGCAATCGAGCATCTGAAGGTTGCGATCGAAAAGACCGCGGAAATGAGTGCCGAAGCCCTGTCCGGCGTCATCTTCGGCGGCATCGGCGAGCGCACCGGCGTGCCACCGACGCAAGGCGAATACGACAACATCGCTAAGGTGCTCGACGCCGCGGCAAAACACGCCAGGAAGTACGGCATTCAGCTCGGCGTCGAGGCCGTGAACCGCTACGAGAACCACCTGATCAACTCGGCGCAGCAGGCCGTCGACATGGTGGAGCGTGTCGGCGCGGATAACATCTTCGTCCACCTCGACACCTACCACATGAATATCGAAGAGAAGGGCGCAGCCAACGGCATCCTGATCGCCCGCGACCACCTGAAGTACATGCATCTTTCCGAAAGCGACCGCGGCACGCCGGGTTACGGCAACATTCCGTGGGATGCGATCTATGCCGCGCTCGCCGCAATCGGTTTCAAGGGCGGACTTGCCATGGAGAGCTTCATCAACATGCCGCCTGAGGTAGCCTATGGCCTGGCCGTCTGGCGCCCCGTTGCACGCGATATGGAAGAGGTCATGGGCAATGGCCTGCCATTTCTGCGCAACAAGGCGGAACAATACGGGCTGATCTGAGCGGATTGCCGGGTCACTTGAACACTCCGGTGGTGACCCTTACCGTTGTCGTAGGCCCCCTGCCGTTCAAGTGCCGTGGACCCTTGCGCGGCGTCGCAAAGGTCATCTTGTCAGCCTGGTTCTTCCTTCGAAAAACCAGGCTGATCAAGTGGCGAAAGGCGTGCGGCCGCATGCTGGTGACGAGCAGCAGGGCAGCCGCGTCGAAAGAAGCGAAAATAGTTGATTGCTGCTCTCATCTTTAGTACCGACCTATCACCCGGTTAAAGGATGTCACGTGGCCATACTCCCCCCGATGCAAGATCCGCCTCGAGCGGCCGAAACTTTTGTCGCCGAAAATATAGGCCTTTCGATCGAGGGGAACGCAATTCTCAGCGACGTAAGCCTGACATTTCCGGGCGGAGAAGTCGTGGCCCTGGTCGGCCACAACGGCTCCGGCAAATCCAGCCTTCTCAAAATGCTGGCGCGCCAGCTCGTGCCGAGCGCCGGATCGATCTCTTACGGAAACAGGGATCTGAGGACGTATAGCGAACGCGCCTTCGCTCGTTCGGTCGCCTATCTGCCACAGGATGTCACGACCGGATCGGACATGACCGTCCGCGAGCTTGTGGGATGCGGTCGCTATCCGTGGCACGGAGCGCTTGGCCGCTTCACCAAGGACGATGAAGGGAAAGTCGAGGAGGCCCTTCAAGCAACGCATATCGAGAAGTTCGCCGATCGCATCGTCGGAACACTGTCGGGCGGTGAGCGGCAACGAGCCTGGATCGCCATGCTGATCGCTCAGGATGCCCGCTGCCTGTTGCTCGATGAACCGACTGCGGCACTCGATGTTGCCCACCAGATTGAGGTGCTCTCACTTGTGCGACGCTTGGCGCATGAGGGCGGAAGGAGCGTCGTCATCGTTCTCCACGACATCAACATGGCCGCGCGTTTCTGCGATCGGATCCACGCATTGAAACGCGGTGGCGTGGTTGCCAGCGGAACACCGAGCGCGATCCTCGCGCCGAAGACGCTGCAGGAGATCTATGGAATCGACATGGATGTGATCTCCGCGCCCACCCTGCCCTACCCGCTCGCCTATGTTTGCTGAGGTTGGGCGTTCAATGGGTGTTTCGCGGCGCTTCCTTCTGCAGTTCGCGGCGGCCTCGGTCATTCCAGCTCCGCTGTTTGCGCAATCGATCGGCCCAAGGGTCGTCAGCCTCGACTACGGTCTTGCGTCCACGCTTTTATCCCTCGGATTGCCTCCGATCGGGATCTCGGACCTCGCCGATTGGGACAGATGGGTTGTCGAGCCGCGAATGCCAGAATCCGTCGTCGATATTGGCAGTGCGTTCGAGGTCAATTTTGAAATTCTCGTCGCGCTGAAGCCCGATATCATCCTGACCACACCCTACCTCGATGAGCTCTTGCCCAAGCTGCAGTCGGTGGCGAAAGTCGTTCGGCTGGAAATCTTTGTGCCGGGCATTGGAGCTATTCTTCCCGCTGCCATTGCGGCGACGCGCAAATTGGCCGTTGAGCTTGGTCGTCAGAATGAGGCGGAGCAGTTCCTCGCGCGCTCCGACGCCTTCTTCGAGCGATGCCGCAGCCGCCTGGCGGACAAGAACCTGCCGCCGGTCGCCCTGGTGAATTTCATGGATGCCCGCCATGTCCGCATCTATTCGAGTCCCGGGCTGTTCCACAATGTGCTCGAGCGCATCGGTGTCCGGAACGCCTGGACCAGAGAGTCGAATTATTGGGGTTTTGAAACGATCGGCATTGAGGAGCTCTCCAAGATCACCGATCCAGATGCGCGTCTGATCGCCTTCGACCCCGTTCCTCCGGACGTTCTTCCGAAACTTGCTCAGAGCCCGCTGTGGAACAGGTTGGCCTTTGCGCGTCCCGGCCACCTGTCGATTCTGCCGCCGGCCCTGATGTTTGGCATGGTGAACGAGGCCATGCGCTTCGCGGGCCTTTTGACAGATCTTCTGGAAAAAGAAGCATGATGATATCCCGCCGCGACAATATCGGGCCAACATTAGTCTTCCTCCTCCTGATTGGCGGTGGAGGCGTGGCTTCGTGGTTTCTTGCTGCTCCTGCGCTGTCTGAAATTGCGCTACCGAATTACGATGTCACACGAATGGTATTGTACTATTCGACGCTTCCCCGCCTTGCGACGGCGCTCATTGCCGGCGCTATGCTTGCCTTGTCTGGTGCGCTGTTTCAGCAGGTTTTGCGAAACCCGCTCGCCGACCCTACCACCCTCGGCGTGTCGGCCGGAGCAAACCTGGCGCTGGTGGTAACATCGCTGTTTCTCCCGGACCTGCTCGGGGCCGGCCGTGATCTTGTCGCTCTGACCGGCAGTGCGACCGCGGCCGTGATCGTCGTCAGCCTTGGCGCGCGCCGCGGTTTTTCGCCTTATTCGCTTGTTCTGTCGGGGCTGGTTCTCAGTCTGTGGTGTGGCGGCCTCTCTGCGATCCTGATCTATTTGAACCAGCGCTACCTCTCGAGCCTGTTCATCTGGGGCGCCGGCTCGCTGGCCCAGCAAAGTTGGGTCATTCCCGTGTCGCTTCTTTGGAAGTTGGGCGTCGTTGCCATCGTCTGCACTTTCGTGATCAGACCGCTTTCGCTGCTCGATCTTGGCGAGAGCAGTTCCACGGCGCTCGGCGTCCGATTGGTCCGTCTGCGTTTCATTGTCGTCGCCCTTGCTGTCGCGCTTGCTGCATTTGTCACCAGCGCTGTCGGGGTCATTGGGTTCATTGGACTGGTCGCGCCGACGATTGCACGATTGTCCGGAGCACGACGTCCCGCGCAGCTCATCTTCTGGTCTCCCCTGATCGGCGCCGGGCTGCTTCTCTTCGCCGACTCTGTTCTGCAACTGGTCGCAGGCGGGCTTGGTGATTTCTTGCCGACGGGAGCGGTAACGGCCATCTTCGGTTCGCCGCTGCTCCTCGCGCTCCTGCCGCGGCTGAAGATCCGTCATCGATTGCAGCAATCGCCGGCGTTCGGACGGTCACGTCGATGGGATGGAACCGCAGCGGTCGTCATCGCCGCTGCCGGTCTGCTTATGCTGTTGATGGTCAGCGTTTTTCTCGGACGTGACGTCAATGGCGGCTGGGCCTTCGCTTCCGGCGAATTCTCGTACGATGTCCTTGCCATCAGGATACCTAAAATCCTCGCCGCTCTGGCATCGGGCGCGATGCTTGCAGTCGCGGGCTCGATCCTTCAGCGGTTGACCGGAAATGAAATGGCAAGTCCCGAAGTTCTCGGCATCAGTGCCGGCGCGACCTTCGGCGTTGCGATTGCCCTCTTTGCCGTCGCTCCCGGATTTTCCGGTCAATTTGCCTTTGCCGTGGCCGGTGCGATCAGTGTGCTTGCCATCATCTTCGCCAGTTCCCGGCGATCGGCCTTCGCTCCCGAGCGGGTCCTGCTTGCGGGCATTGCCTTAAGCGCGATGGTCGATGCCGTCGTCGGCGTGTTGAGCTCGACGGGAGATCCGAGAGCCGTTCTGCTGATGCGGTGGATGAGCGGGTCCACCTACCTCATCGAAGGGTCGACCGCGGCAACGGAGGCAGCGCTCGGCGCTGTGCTGATCGCCGTTGCGCTCGCCGCCCGCCGCTGGCTTGACATACTTCCCCTTGGGCCGTCGCCTTCGGCGGCGGTCGGCGTACCATTGGCGAAATCGCGATTTGCACTTTTTGGCCTCGCAGGATTGTTGACGGCCGCCGCGACGCTGACGGTCGGCCCCTTATCATTTATCGGCCTCATGGGACCTCACCTGGCGCGGGAGGCGGGACTGACACGCGCGCTGCCGCAAATGGTTGGTGCCGCTCTGATCGGTGGGGGGCTTATGGTTGCCGCCGATTTTGTCGGCCGCACGATCGTATCGCCCTATCAGATCCCGGCCGGTCTTGTTTCCGCACTCATCGGAGCACCGTTCCTGATGCTGATGATGCGCAAGCGCGGTGTCGGCTGAGGGTTGCCACAGGAAGGCCGGTCATGAGGCAGACACCAGCAGGATCCCGGTGCGATGTTCGGCTTCTTCCGACGATAGGGCGCTGGCAGCACCGATAGCGAATAGCTTCTATGGTCAAAGACGGTAAGGGCGGCCGTTCATCGAAAGATGAGCATTCACCATGGCGTTCGGTATAGATGCCTTGGAACACTGGCTACAGCGCAGCGATCCTTATAACTTCGACGTTCAGATTGCGGACGCCGCCTTGATCGGACAAGGCGGCGTCCGTCACCTTTACCAGGAATACTTCAGCGTGCCGACGACCTTGCGCCGATCGCCGTAGAACTCAGTTCCGTAGTAGCTGCTGGCGATATATTTGCGATCGAACAGGTTCGTCGCGTTGACGGCAAGCGTCACGTCCTCGGTCACCTTGTAGCTGACCGCGGCATCAAACAGCGTGTAGGCGGCAACCGACACGGTATTTGCATCGTCCCCATAGGACTGGCCGATATAACGCACACCGCCGCCGAGCGTCAGGTCGCCGCGCTTTCCGTCTCCGGGGATCGTGTAGTCGAGCCAGGCGGATGCCAAGTGCCGCGGCACGCGTGAAGGCCGGTTACCGATGTTGCCGCCGGTGCCGTCCTCGCGGATTTCGGCGTCCCAATAGGAATAAGCAAGCGTGAGATTAAGCCTGTCGTTGATTGCGGCTTTGCCTTCGAGTTCGATGCCGCGCACACCCACCTTGCCGATCTGCTCCTGAACCAGAGGGGTGACATAGCTCGGCACATTCGTTTGGGTAAGATCAAACAGCGCCAAGGTGAAGAGGCCATCAAACCCATCAGGGCGATATTTGAGGCCAATCTCGTATTGTTCACCTTCCTGTGGTTTCAGCGAGCCCGTCACGGTGTATCCGTTTGCGGTCTGCGCGACGAGCGGCTGGAAGCTTTCCGAATAGTTCGCATAGGCTGCGAGATTCGGCGTAAATTTATACGTCAGCCCGGCACGCTTGGTGAAGGCTGACGCCGTGTCGTCGTCGCTTGTCCCGCTGTCGAGGTAATCCGCAGTCGTGTGGACATGGTCCCACCGTCCGCCCAGGGTAACGATCCATCGGTCGTCGAAGGTCAGTTGCTCCTGTGCGTAGATCCCGACCGCCTGCTGCTTGACGCGCCAGTTCACGTACGGGCCGAGATTGATGCAGGAGAGACCGCAATAGACGGGGGCGTTGATATCGATCGGTCCGGCCGTCCCGAACAGGATGTTCTCGCGCGTATTGTCGTTGGTGTAATCGACGCCGACCAGCGTCTTGCTGTCGATCCCGTTCCATGTCGCATCATATTGCAGCTGATTGTCGATGGCATAACGGTTGGACATGCCGTCGACCGAGAATGCCGTTCGATCGGCGGTCGGATCCAGTGATGCGCCATAGACTTCGGCATAGTCGAGCTCGAGATGCGTATAGCGGGCATTCGAGCGAAAGGTCAGATTTTCATTGATCTCGTGTTCGAACTGATAGCCGATGTCGGCCTGCTCCGTATTGAAGCGATTGAAGTCCGGCTCGCCGAGGAAGGTGTCGATATCGATATCGGCGCCCGTGGGAAATCCGCGCGCGCCCGTTCCATCGCGTTTGTAATAGTCGGTCAGGATGGTGAGCGAGGTCCCCTCTTCCGGTTTGATCGTCAGGGCCGGTGCAACGTAGGTGCGGTCGTCGTTCGAATGATCCCAGCCCTGATCACCGTCCTTGGCAAGTGCGGTAAGCCGGTAGCTCCACACGCCGTCGGGATCGATCGGCCCACCGAAATCCGCGCCTACTTCCTTGGTGCCATCACCATAGGAGGTGTAAACTTCGCCATGCTTCTCATCCAAGGGCCGCTTGGTGATCGCATTGACCAGTCCTCCCGGACCGTTGAGACCGAAGAGGGTCGAAGTCGATCCCTTCAGGACCTCGACGCGCTGAAGACCATAGGGTTCAAGGCGGCTGGCCGTGAACCACGCGGGAATACGCGCCGCCAGTCCATCCCGATAGGTGCCGAGCGCCGTCTGATCAAAGCCGCGAATTCTTATATAATCGTACCGGTCGTCGTTGCCGAACTCATCCGAAAAGACGCCGGCAGTATAAGCGACCGCCTGCTGAAGATTGTCCACATGACGCTCTTCCAACTCCTTTTGTGTCACCACCGATACGGAGGCCGGGACATCGATGACCGGAGTGTCTGTTTTGGTGCCGGTGGCGGTATCCTTGGCGACGATGGTGCGATCAGGGCCAACCACACGATCCGACTTGCCCGTTATGACGATCGGGGCCAATTGCGTCGCCTCTTCGGCCGAATTGTCCTGTGCCCAGCCGATGCCTGCCGATCCGAACGACACCGTTATCAACGCGCTGCTCGCAACCAATCGGCTTGTGAACATGCGCAACTTTCCCTGTAGTCCCACTGTCATACTATCCCCTGTCAGACCAATATCGGGCAGTGTGACGGCCGCCCCTCCGGCCACTGCTAAGGTTGCGTTTACTCAAACAGGAGAATTCGAGTCAACTTAATAATCACGGTTTGTGACCATCTTTGCACCCAGTCGAACCTTGAGGTTTTGGAGCAACACGGGCCGCGCGCCCGGCAGTCTCGATCGGGCTTTGGGGGCGGGCAAAGAAGCGGCAACAGACCCGCACAAGCTTCAATTGGAAGGATCGGCAATGGGATGGTTTGAGATGGACCATTCCGATCTAAACCGCTTCCGAAAGATGCAAGCTAGCCTGATGATCAATACAAGCTTCGAGGAGTCCTGTGCGCGGGTTCGTCGTATAATCGTCGACACCGCGTTTCGGTGCGGACAGTCGGCGCACATCGGCGGTAGCCTGAGCATGGTAGAGCTGTTGAATACGCTCTTCGGCGACGTGCTTTCGCATCGCCCCCATGAACCTCAATGGGACGGTCGCGACATCTTCATTCTTAGCAAGGGGCATGCAGTGCTGGGCTATCTGGCGGTGCTGCATCACTTCGGTTATTTCGACGCCGAAAAGCTTGCGACCTTTCAGACAAACGGCAGCGATCTGATCGCTCACCCGGTAAAGAAGGTTGCGCTCGGCATCGAAAGCTCCAATGGCAGCTTGGGCCAGGGCCTTGCCTATGGCATGGGCATCGCCCTTGGTATGCGCAAGCGCAAACAAGACCGTCGTGTTTATGTGCTTCTCGGCGACGGCGAATGCAATGAAGGGTCCGTTTGGGAGAGCGCCGCTTCCGCTTCGGAAATGGGCGTCGGCAACCTTACCGCGATCATTGATGAGAACGGGTTCCGCAACGACGGGCCGAATGCCACCTATAGCAATAGAATTGCATTGACGAACATCTGGAAAGCTTTCGGCTGGAACGTCATCAATGTCGATGGCCACGATCACCATCAGATCCTGTCGGCACTCCAGCAGGCAAAGCAGGTCGCGGATATACCGACCGCCATCGTCGCCCGTACCGTGAAAGGCAAGGGATTGTCATTCATGGAGAATAACAACGATTGGCATCACAATCGCATCACGGGAACTGTCTATGAAGAGTGCCTGAAGGCGCTCGGCGAGAGCACTGGATCGGAGCTGGAAACGGAAGGAGAATTCCGTGGTTGAGTTGTCGAGCCGCAATGCACGCACATGGTCGCGAATCGGGCCGCGGGCTGTTTATGGCCAGGCGCTGACAGCGCTTGCGACCGAAAACGAGAACATTATCGCGATGAGCGCCGATCTCGGCCGCTCTTCCGGTCTAGACCGATTCTCCAAGGAATATCCGGACCAATTCCTTAATACCGGTATTGCCGAGCAGAACATGGTGGGCTGCGCTGCCGGTCTCGCTCGCATGGGGTTCGACGTGTTCGCCTCGACGTTTGCGCCCTTTGCTTCAATGCGGGCAAGCGAACAGGTGCGCATGAACATGGGTTATATGGGCGAGCCGGTGAAGCTCGTCGCACTTGGTAGCGGTTTGGCGATGGCTTATCTCGGCAACTCCCATTTCGGCCTGGAGGATGTCGCGGTCATGCGTACTGTGCCGGGCCTGACGATCATATCGCCGGCCGACTGCTCGGAAATTTACAAGACGCTGGAGGCTTGTGTCGGCTTCGACCAACCGGTCTATATCCGCCTGACCGGCACGCCCAATGCACCGGTCGTCTATACCGAAGACTACACGTTCGAAATCGGCAAAGCCGTTTGGCTGACGCCGCCACGCGAGGTGATGCTGATCTCGAGCGGCACCACGGTCGGCCATTGCCTTCTGGCCGCTGAAAAGCTGAAAGAAGCCGGTCTGGATGTCGGCGTCCTCAACATGCATACGATCAAGCCGCTGGATGCGGTCGCACTGGCTGACGTCGCCCGCCATGCCAGCACGGTTTTCGTCATCGAGGAGCACACGACGGTCGGCGGTCTCGGCAGCGCAATCCTTGATCACTACAATGCTTTGGGAACGCCGTTTCCGCGCATCGTTACGCACGGCATTCCGGATCGCTTCGTCGAGACTGGTGATTATGCCTTCATGCTGAAGGCTGCGCGCTTGGATGGCGAGGGTATCGCCGGTTTCCTGCAGGAAAAGTTGTTGCAATAGGAAATCGAAGCATGAGTCTGGATCATTGGTACATTTACGGGGCGGGCGGCCTCGGCATTGAAACCATGGACATACTGCAATCGGCAATCCGCCGGGGCCTGCAGCAACCTCACCATTGTGCATTCATCGTCGATCATCCGACGGCGACTGAGGTGCTTGGGTTTCCGGTCGTCGCCGTGGGGGATCACGTTCCCGGCGCCAAAGTGACGATCGCAGTCGGGGAACCTTTTGCCCGGAAAGCTCTTCTCGATAAGGTGGAAAGGTTGGGCCTCGTGCTTCAATCGATCTTCTCCCCCGATGCCTTCATTTCTGAGTATGCGGAGATTGCCGACGGCGTGATCGTCGCGCCGCATGTCTCCATCCAGGCGACGGCAAAGATCGGTCGAAACGTCGCCGTCAATACAGCTTCGATCCTTGGCCACGACATTGTGGTAGGAGAAAACTGCGTCGTCTCATCCATGGTCAATCTGGGCGGCGGCACGCAAGTCGGGACGTTGAGTTATCTGGGCATGGGCGCACTCGTCAAGGAACGCGTGCAAATCGGACACTCGTCAATTGTCGGCATGGGCTCGGTCGTGCATATCGACATTCCCGATGAAGTCATTGCGCTGGGCAATCCCGCGCGCGTCGTTCGCAGGAACGAAGACAAAAAAGTGTTCAAGTAGGAGCAAGACATGAGCAACAAAGAAAAATACGATGCCGCTTTCATCGAAACGTTCGGTATTGGCGCCGAGGATTTGAGCGACGGCCTCCAGTATCAGAGCATTCGCGCTTGGGACTCGGTTGGTCACATGGCGCTTATCGCATCTCTTGAGGATACGTTCGACATCATGCTTGATATGGACGACGTGGTCGATTTCGGCTCGTACAAGACCGGCCTGAAGACGCTCGAGAAATACGGCGTGTCGTTCTGAATGTTCTGGCAAAGCCTCTCGGATGGCGCCGATGACAGGACGTTCCTGATCGCCGATGGACGCCGCTACAGCTACAACGACGTTTTCGGGCTCGGAGATGCGCTATTCTCCAAGGCCGACAGGGCGATCGTACTGATTCTGTGCGATCGGTCGCCCGAAACCGTTGCGGCCTATCTGGGAGCCTTGCGGAAAGGCCTCGTGCCCATGTTGGTCGACGGTGAACTGACCCGTCACTCGCTGGAACGCACCGTTGGAGCCTATAGCCCCCGTTACATCGTCGCTCCCGCAGAGATGGCGCTGGAAGACTATGCGCCAAACGGGCGATTGGGCACAAAGGCTCTGTTCGAGCGGTCGTCGGTCGTAAACACGACGCTGCATCAAGATCTTGCCTTGCTCATTCCCACCTCGGGTTCGACAGGCGACCCTAAATGCGTGCGACTGACGGCCAACAATATCGATGCCTGCACGCGTTCGATCGTCGAATATCTCGGCATGACCGGAGAACGCATTACGGTCAGCCTTCTGCCATTTCATTACTCCTACGGGCTTTCCGTTCTCCACAATACGGTATTTGCGCGCGCCTGCATGGTGTTGACTGATAAGTCCATCCTCGACAGAAGCATTTGGCAAATGATCGAAGAGGAGAGAGTTACCGACCTTGCCGGCGTGCCCTTCACATTCGAAACATTGCGGCGCATTCGCCTGAGCGAGGCCTGCCTTGGCAATCTCGTCTGCGTGACGCAGGCCGGCGGGCGTCTGGCACCGGAACTGACTCGCCATTTCTGGCAGTATTTCGCCGATCATGGCGTGCGCTATTTCACCATGTATGGCCAGACCGAGGCTGCCCCGCGCATTTCCTATGTCCCCCCCGGCCAGGCGATCGAGAAGCTGGGAAGCGTCGGCATTCCGCTGCCCGGCGGTCGAGCTTTGATCGCGGAAACGGGCGAGCCGATCGGCGAAGGTGAGCTGCTCTATGTCGGCCAGAACGTATCGATGGGGTATGCGACCTCCGCTCAAGACCTTGAAAAGGGCGACGAATTCCACGGTAAACTTTATACCGGAGACTATGCCAAAATCGATGAGGACGGGTTCATCACAATCGTGGGCCGCAAGAAGCGCTTCATCAAACTGCACGGAATTTCAGTCAATCTCGATCATGCGGAGTCCGTGCTGAAGTCCGGCGGGCTTGATTGCATCGTCATCGGTGCCGAAAACCGGCTGATGGTCTGCATCAGGGAGCCGGATGCGGAGCGAGCGCAGACGGCGTTGAAGGATAACTTCAATTTCCACCCGTCTGTTGCAAGGGTGGTTGTCTCCGAAACCCTACCGCTCACCTCCGCCGGAAAGCCGGACTACGTTACGCTGTCCGAGCGTTTCCTGTAGACCTCTGCGAAATCAAAGGCGGCAGAGCCGCATCTGTCCTGCAGCAGCCTATCGGCAATATCAGAGCTTCGCCAGCATGGCCTGCAAGTCGACGATCCGGGCCCTCAACTGCGGATAAGCGTTCTGCCAGTAGCCGTAGTGCTCGAGCAGACGGCGCATGGAGGCCGGCAGATCCTCTCTTGTCATATAGCCCTTTTCGAAGGCCATCTTCATCACTTCCTCATAGTAAAGAATGCCGTTGATGAAGAGCGGATTGATCTCGTGATTTGAGGTCGAATTGGCATGCTGGCGGAAATAGGAAAGCGGATGCGGATGTCCGATGATCGGGCCGCGTTTGGCGAGATCGATCCATGCCGATAGATCAAGGATGCCGCGGAAGATCCCATCCTCATCGACCCGAAACAGGCGGAATGCGCCGTTCTCGTCGAAGCAATCTTCCTTTCGGAACATCACGCTCGAGAACTCGCCAATCAGGTTCATGTGATTGACAGCTGTCACACGGATGAAGGCGCCGCCGTCGATGACCTTTGCCTGGTCGGCGATGCCGAAGTGATTGACCAGCGACGTGATGCGGTTTTTCCCATCGATCAGGTAACGCGGCGAAAAGGCGAGCCTCGTGCCGAGATGGCGGCTCTCCTCCAGTGTCTCGAGCAGGAACTGAACGCAGAATGGGTTGATAATGTCATCATCGAACAGAAACTTGATGTATTCGCCGTTCGCAAGATTGGCCAGCCGGATGACATTGGAAAACTCGCTCGGCTTCGGATTGCGGCTATAGGAGAGATGCTGCTGATATCGCTCGCAGATATTTGCGATTGCATCCGTTGGACAATCGTCTGAAACGATAATCTCCGTATCGCCATAGCTTTGCCCGATGGCGCTCTTCAAGGCTTGCTCAAAGAAATCCGGCTTGTAGGCGGGGATGCAGATCGATACTCGGGGCATTGCTGGTCCTTTTTGCGGTTGTCTCACCCGTGAGCGGTTGGAAGTGGCATGACGCCGGCGCGGCGCGCGCAGTTCCCCAGCACGAGATTCAATGTCGGATGAAGTCGATGCCTGGCGACTGTCGATGGGGCGGCACGGCCAGTGCCCTGATTTCCGGCAGTCGTTGTCTGCTCAAAACGCTTGTTGTCGAAGAGCAGTTCGCTGCGGCATGTTCCACGGGCGCCTCATTGACGACGATACGGCAACCACTCGAAGCGTGTGAGATCATCAGGCGGACTGCACTTTCGGAAGCGGTTTCTGCGCGGAAACGGCCCATCTCAAACCATCTCGCCGCTGATTTTTCCAATTTAACCTTGTGCGAGTCTTTTGCCCTCTTGCTCACCGTCCGGCACCCCGCGCGCAAGCCACGAGAAAGCTAACCCCCCTAGTCTGCGGAGACAATCAAGGCCCGGTTTCCGCCTTGTGGCATATATCGTGATATGGAGCAGTGAAATGACGGCGAACGAACTACCCATTGTTCCAGTAACGAAGCCGCTCCTTCCCGATCTCGCAACGGTCAACCGTACCCTCGCCGACATCTGGGCTACCGCCTGGCTGACCAACATGGGTGCTCAGCACCGTGAACTGGAATCACGGCTTGCCCACTTTCTCGACGTTCCATTCGTTAGCCTGTTCAATAACGGCACCGTCGCCCTGCAGATCGCGCTGAAAAGCCTCGACCTGCCTGCCGGCGGCGAGGTCATCGTCACGCCCTTCACCTTTCCGGCGAGTGTACACGTCATCGATGCCTGCGGACTGACGCCGGTATTTTGCGATATCGATCCCGTCACGCTGACCATCGACCCGGTTCGGATCGAAAACCTTATCACGGACCGCACCTGCGCCATCCTCGGCGTTCATGTCTACGGCATTGCATGCGACGTGAAGGCCATTGATGCGCTCGCGGCAAAGCACGGCATCAAAGTCATCTACGACGCTGCTCACGCCTTTGCCACGCGTGTCGACGGGAAGCCGATCAGCCTCTTCGGCGACATCACGATGCACAGCTTTCACGCAACGAAGCTTTTTCATACCGTCGAAGGCGGTGCGCTGATTTCACCGCATGCGGAACTTCAGCGCACGATCTACCTTCAGCGGAATTTTGGCATTGCCAACGAAGAAACAATCCTGCTCGCCGGCCTCAACGGCAAAATGAACGAACTGCAAGCGGGCGTCGGCCTTGCCGTACTCGACATGGTGAAGGATGAATGGGAACGTCGCCGGTCATTGCTCGAGCAATACCGCACGTTGATCTCCGCCATGCGCGGCGTCACCATCCTCGAGCCACAGGCCGGTGTCACGCCGAGCTATCAATATCTGCCGGTACGCATCGATCCCGATCAATCCGGCTTCACACGCGACATCCTCTACAGCAGGTTCCGCGAAAAGAACGTGCTCGCGCGCAAATATTTCTACCCGCTTTGCAGCGATGCCCCGCACTATAAGAACCTACCTTCCGCGCAGGCTTCCAACCTGCCGGTGGCGACTCAGGCGGCGAAGGAGGTCCTTTGCCTGCCGTTCTTCGGCGCGCTCGCCGCCAGCGATCTGGCACGGATATTCAATGTCATGATCGCCACCTACGAGAATTATCACTCGGCGTCGCTGCCCACGATCGGCCTTGCTACGGCAGCCATGGGACGAAGAGGCTGAAACGCCATGGCTATGGACGACCAACTCGCCAATGATCCTGTTGTGTTCCTGAACGAAATCAATTTGTTGACCGAGCACCACAAGGCTTATTGCGATCTTTACGGTCATTATGTGCACACGATGTTCGGCGACCGCGCGGCGACGTCGCTCGCCGAAACACCCTATCTGCCAGTCCGGGCCTTCAAGAACTTCGACCTCAAAAGCGTCCCCGATAGTGAGGTCGTCAAAATCATGACCTCGTCCGGCACGACCGGACAGGTTTCAAGGATCTATCTCGACAAGGAAACGTCACAGGCACAATCGCGCAAGCTCGTCGAGGTCTTCTCGATCGCCTTCTCGAAAAGCCGCTTCCCGATGCTTGTCATCGATGCGGAGAACACTGTTGCCGACCGCCGAAAATTTTCCGCGCGCACGGCAGCGATCAATGGTTTCAGCATGTTCTCAAGAGGACGCGATTTCGCGCTCGACGACGAACTTTCCGTCGACATCGATCGCGTGCAGGCCTTCGCCGAAAGCAATCGCGACAACCGCATCTTCATCTTCGGTTTCACTTCTATCGTCTGGTTGAACTTTGTTCAGATGCTGCGCCGCCAGAATGTGCGGCTCAACCTGTCAAACAGTTTCCTGCTGCACGGCGGCGGATGGAAGAAACTCGCCGATCAGAAGATCTCGGATGCGATGTTCAAGGACGAGGTCCGCGAATGGACCGGCTGTAGCGACATACGGAATTATTACGGCATGGTCGAGCAAACGGGTACGATCTTCATGGAGTGCGAACACGGCAATATGCATGCCGCACCCGGCTCCGATGCCCTCATTCGCGATACTTCGTCGCTCGATGCGCTCCCGCACGGCCGGGAAGGCCTTATCCAGGTCTTCTCCTCCATCCAGAAGAGCTATCCGGGCCACTCGTTGCTGACGGAGGATGTCGGCTTCACGCTCGACGGCGCATCCTGCTCCTGCGGCAATCGAAACACGATCGTCAAAATCAACGGCCGACTGCAGAAGGCGGAAATTCGAGGATGCAGCGATGCCTATAATTCGTGACGACAGGTTCGAAGCGGGCGACTGGCTGAAGCAATTCGATCTTTCGTCACGCCACGCTTTCTTCGATGAGCGGGTTGTCGATTTTCTGCATGAGCTTTCCCGTCGTCTGATGAAGGACAACGATGCCCGGCATTATCCGGACCTCGTTACCTTCGCCTATTTCTGCCGCAAGGCGAATCTGCGGACACTCTCGCAGCAATATCGAGATGCAGAATATCGCAGTGGATGGGGTACTGTGGCCCATATCGCGCCATCCAATATTCCCGTCAATTTCGCCTTCTCGTTGGTCTTCGGCATGCTGTCCGGCAATTCGAACATTGTGCGCATGCCGAGCAAGGCGTTTCCACAGAACGATATCTTCTTGCGGGCATTCGACGGCGTTGCAGAGTCGGAAACATTCCGATCGATCGCAGTTGGCAATGTATTCATCCAGACGGTGCGGGGAAGTGCCAAGCTCAAGGAGATCGTTGCAGCGGTTGATGGCCTGACAGTTTGGGGAGGCGACGCGACCGTCGCCGAATTTCGCTCGCTGCCGAAGAAGCCTCGATCCGTCGAGCTTTATTTTCCGGACCGGACATCATCGGCCGCGATCGACGCCAGCGCCTATTCCGCGCTTGAGACGGAACAGAAGACGAAACTGGCGCGAGATTTCTTCAACGACACCTATCTGGTCGACCAGAATGCCTGCTCCTCGCCAAGTCAGATCTTCTGGCTTGGGGAACCGGCCGCGATCGCCAAAGCCAAGGTCGATTTCTGGCATCATCTCGACGAAGAGCTGCATCGCCAGGACTTTCGTCTGGATACGGTCGCACGACTGGACAAGTTTCTCGACCTGATGAATGCAATACGCACGACCGGGGGAACCCTGGCGCTCAACCGCTATTCGCCGGATATCTGGTGCATCGGCCAATCCTTGCCGAAGGAAACGCGGCTGCGCTTCGGCCAGTTTGCAGAAATTGACGTACAGGCGCCTTCCGACATCGCAGCGTTTCTTCGCCCGCAGGAACAGACACTGACCTATTTCGGACTGCAACCGCAGGCGCTCTTCCTCGCTCTCCAGTCGGGTTCTGCCAATCACGCGATCGACCGCATCGTCCCTATCGGCAAGGCGCTCGATATCAACCCCTTCTGGGATGGCAAGGACATTCTGTCGCTTCTATCCCGGCGCGTCGAAATAGTGGAAGGGCGCGAGAATGCAGCAATATCCGCAACGGCTTTAGCGAGTTTCCAGAACTGAGCGGTTCAGCTCGCGATTCAATGCAGCCCCCTGTCCAGCCGCAGGATCTGTCCGGTCATCTTTGATGATGCATCGGACACCAGATAGGCGACAAGTTCGGCCACGTCGGCCGCTTCGACCACTCCCTGCAATGCCGATCGCTCATCCAACGCTGTTCTTGCTTTCTCGTCCATCTGAAGAGCCATATCGGTTTCGACCACCGCGGGCGCAATGGCGTTGACGCGAATCCCGAATGGCCCCAGCTCGGTCGCCATCACCTTTGTGGCGTGGATCAGCGCAGCTTTGCTGCCCCCATAAGCGAGCGTTCCCGCGTCTGAAAGCAGTCCGGCGGTCGATGCGATATTGACGATGGAGCCCGCCTTCGCCCGCACCATTCTCTTCGCCACATATTGAGAAAACAGAATCTGGTTGAAATAATTGACGTCGAACATCCGTTTCAGATCCTGGATCGAAGCCATCGAAAACAGCCCGCCGGCAGCGACACCAGCGCAATTCACCAGCGCATCGATGCGCTGGTATTGCCGGTGAAGTGCCTGGGCACATTCCTTCACCGAATTCGGGTCGGCGAGATCGAGCTGGAAGAAGCGGACATCGCCTTCATCCCCCGTCGGAAGCGCCGGAGACGGATGGCGGCTGCAGGCAGCGACTGAAAAACCGTCCCCGACCAGCTTCCGAACAACGGCGAGACCTATACCTCTGCTGCCGCCTGTTACGACCGCAACGCGTTCAGGATCGTTCGGCATCTGCAAGCCCTCCGCAATTGGCGATCACCGGTTCCAGGAGATCATAGTCGATATCGTCCATAACGGTCCGGTTCGGGAAAAGCGGAACCGGTTTGCCAGTGAGGGCCCTGGAGACGGCCGGCGTCGAAAAATAGAGGACCACCGCTTGCTCTGTGAAATGGTCGACCAGATCCGGTGCGCCACTTCGCAGCGCCTTGAGCAGGACATTGACGTCCTCCGGCCATGCGGCCTCCGTCTCCTTCAGAATCAATGCATCAATCTCGGCCAGACCGGCAAACCGCTCTTCCAAGCGCGCGGCCGCAATTGCATCGAATGCCGGGACCGACCTTTCTGGTTCACCGGGAAACATCCTTGCCAGCAGTTTATAGAATGGTCTGTCTGACACGTTCATCGATACGATCCGAAAGGAGAAGGGCAACTGCCTGAATGGTGTTGGCAGGATTAACGCAGGAACCGGTGACGAAGACGCTGGAGTCGATCACGTAGAGGTTGTCGGTATCGTGAACTTTTCCCGATGGATCGACGACGGAGTGCTGCGGATCGTCGCCCATCCGCGCGGTTCCGAGCAGATGCCATCCGGTGTTGCGGACCGGGCCATAGGCCGAGCTTCTCACGGCTCCCGCCGCCGCCATGAGTTCGCGCCCGCGGGTCATGCCGCGCACCATCATCTTTTTCGTATTTTCGTGCAGCTTGTAGTGAACCTTGATGCCCGGATCTCCGAAACGATCCTGTCGTGTTTCGTCCAGCTCGATCCTATTCTCCACCTCCGGCAGATCTTCGCAGATGATCGCCACAACGAGTTGCTTGCCGTAGAGCGCATCGAAATCGCCATAGATATCGCTCCCGAAACGCAGCTTGCGTTTGCCGAGCGCAGACATCGCCGTCTCGACAGGGCCTGTCCCCCGCAATGCATGCATCATATAACCAAGCTTATGCCCCGCCTCTTGCGAACGGTAAAACTGCAGGCTGTAAAGCATGCACCCCTGCGGGCCGGCGTCCGTGTCCATCCGCTCGGCAAAGATGCCTTCCACATAACCAAGCGGATGGATCATCAGATTGCGGCCGACGAGACCCATCGTATTGCCGATCCCTGTCGGGCGCTCGGCATTCCTCGAGTTGAGGAGAATGCGCGGCGTACCGATAGCGCTTGAAGCAAGGATGATGTTGTCGGCGTGAAACGCATGGCGCTCGCCGTTCGCATCAAAACCCTCGACACCATAGGCCACACCGTCCTTGACAAGGACGCGCGACACAGCGAATTCGGGAACAATCGTCAGTCCTTGCCTCAACGCATCCGTCAGATAGGTATTGTCGGCACTCGCCTTGGCCCCTTGCGGGCAGCCCGTGTTGCAAGGGCCAAGGTTGAGACAGGCACTGCGCCCGCCCTTGTCCCGCGTGGCGATTGCGGCAAAGCTTGGCCACCAGTGCCAGCGTTTTTCATTGAACGCCCGAGCGAGCCGGGCACCCGCCACGCCAAGCGGCACAGGCGGAAGCGCCTCCTCGATGTGCGGATAATAGGGATCGCCGACGAGACCGGACATGCCCATCTGGCGTTCGTTCAACGCGAAATACGGCATCAGATCGGCATAGCTCAGCGGCCAGTCCTCACCGAGGCCCTCGTTGGTCTTCAACGTGAAATCAGGTTCAAGAAACCGTGGAAAATGACCGGAATACAACACCGTTGAACCACCAACAGCGTTGAAGTTGCATACCGCAATCGGGGAATCTGCGTCGTCAACCGGGTAATCGAAACGGTTCTGCCGTTCTGCAATTGCTGGATTGAACTCCGCCCTCTTTCGGATCTCCCAGTCCGGGCCTGTGGATGGGTAACTGGAGGGCTCCATCCGCGGGCCGCGGTCAAGGCACAGCACCCGATATCCCTTCGACGTCAACCGCCAGGCCGCTGCCGCTCCCGCGGCCCCGGCTCCGACAATGATGAAGTGGAAACGGTCCATTATTTCGGAAGAAACTGCTCTAGGATTTCCGGTATCGTAATCAACATATCGGCCTCGCAAGCGATCGTGCCGTTGGTATAGCCCGTCGCGTGACCCTTACATATGCCGCGTCGCCAGCTGTCCACGTAAGCCTCGATCTGCAGGCACTCTCCCGGCAGAACTTCCTTGCGAAACCGCACCGTGTGCTGAAGCGCATGTGTGACCATCCCCTTCAGCCCTTCCTGCGTGGTGATCGCGACGGTGAGCATCTGCGCCATCGCCTCAAGCTGCAGCGCGCCGGGCATGTTCGGACGGCCGGGAAAGTGAATGGGAAAATACCACTCGTTGTTGGAGAGGTTCTTGTAGCCCTTTGCATATTTACCTGGCTCGACATCGGTGACGCAGTCGATCATCAGGAAAGGATATCGATTTGGCTGATAATCCTTCAGCGCTTCCGCGTTCAACATGAATCCCAATGTTCTTACTCCTGTCTGACAGCTAAATTCAGCATATGCGGCAGCACGATCCTGGATAAGCAATGTTCATGGATCTGACTCGCGAAGTGAAGGCGTACTGCGACTTAGCAAGCCAACCCTGCCGCAGGCTTGCGCAGAAACCCCGCCCAACTTGCGCTGCAAAGGCGCCTATAGGCTGGTTTCACCAGCCAGTGTGGCTCTCATTGAGAACGAGAACAACGGCTTATCAAAGCAAACGAACTCATGCTTCCGGAGTGCCGTCAGCTATACCGAAAATGCGATAACCGTCGATGTCATGGATTGCAATGGTGCGCCTACCAGCGCATCGGCCCGAAAATCGGAATCGATTTTCGGGCCGATGCGAGGATTGAAAGTGTTAGGGCGTCTTAGGCAGCTCACGAAAGCTGGCTGAGGGTAAAGACAGAATGCTCGCCGGCGTTCGAGAAGCGGGGAATTTCACTCGCCCTTTCGCTTTCGCAGGACATAGCTGCTCTCGTACTCCGGCAATTGACCCAAAACATCATAATTTTCGAAAAGGCCCGCTGCACCTATTCTATCTACGGCGGGTCCTACTTCTGGTGAATGGGCAAAATCGCCATAGTCGTCGAAGACGATATACCCACCAGGTACGACAAATCGCTCATAAAGAAGGAAATCTGCCCATACATTCTCGCTCGCATGACCGCCATCGATATGCAAAATCTTGAACCGTTTGGTGGCCTGAAGCGTGCGCTCGATGGCATTTTGCGAGTAGCCTCTTACCAAAATGCAGGTTCTATAAAGAACATTGCGAAAATAATCGACTTCTTGAAGTTGCCCTGGCAATTCGAATGGATCGATTCCAACGAGTTTTGTCGAAGGCGACGAAAGCCTTTGCATAAAGGCGAGAGACTTGCCTTTCCAGACGCCGATCTCAACGATGTCTCCCTCGAGTGAGGCCACGTCGATACTGAGAAATCCCAAAAGCTTCACGTAGGAATGAAAGGACAATTCTGTTCGGGACATGTACTTGACTGGCATCGCGGCATAAGCTGCGGCAAAATCTGTCTCCAGCTTATCCCATTCATTGTCGACGCGTGCCCGCACTGCAGGGTCCGTCATCAGCGTTATTAGACTATCCATTACCCAGTCCCCTGCCAGATTTTTTGCCATTTCTTCGATGTGTTATTGCTCTGATTCTGTCAATATGGAGTGCCCCCACCAACTCCCGAGGGGAGGCCATTTCGCCGATGAAGCCTTTGCAGAGAGCGTTATCTGTCGGCCAAATCCTGGACGGCGAACGCAATGCTCACCGCGCGATTGACGGCCGCCGCAAGAACCGACATATGGGTCTCGCCGGCATACAGCTCGAATTCGGTACGCAATCCGTCGGCGGTGCCGTTTAATCGCTCCGCCATCTCCCGCGCCAGGAGGACGGTCCGCTCGATCTTCCTCTTCTCCAGACGTGTCGCGGCATCCTCGTTCCGGTACTGGAAGGGTGCCAGCTCATCGCCTTCGTGTTCTCCGGCGGACAAATGCAGGAAGGATGCCTTTCCCGGTATGACTTGGCGGTTCGCCTCATTCTTGAGAATTTCACTGTTCTCCCAATAGATGGTTGGGCTGGCGGCAATCCAATTGGCAAACAGACTTGGACGCTCGAACAGGCCATAGAGAGTAAAGAGGCCGCCGAAGGAATGTCCGAAAAGCGATCGGCGCGTCGGATCCAGGATCGCCATCTCCGCAATCCGCGGTATAAGCTCGTGCTCGATGAAATCGAGCAGCTTGCCGGTCCCTCCGATGACAACCGGCGGACCGCCCTCAACGAAGGGCGGATAGGATTTGACCGGCGGAGGCCCGAGATCCCAAGAACGGCGGAGCGGATCATAGGGCGCGTCGCAGGGGTAGCCGATCGCCGCGATCACCCCCCAGCCGACATTCGTTCCCGTGGGATAAGGTGCCTGCGTGACCAAGCTGGCGACCGCGAAGGGGAAAGTGGCGTTGCCGTCGGTCAACACGAGAAGCGGCCATCCTTCCGCTGGTGGTCTCTCTGCCGGAATGGACAGGAATATGCGATAGGGCTCGCCGCCCGCGACAGGAGCCAGATCGAAAAAACACGTTCCGGGCATTGAATAGACGCTGGAAGGAATGGTCATGAGAATCGCCTTGTCGATATGCGCGCCAACGGGAAGAGCCAGTACACGATGCCGAGCGAATATCTGGACGCCCTTATTCGCGAAGATATGGCACGCGAAGAAGATGGCCGCTATGCCATATGCTCGCTGTTGCGGGCGGAAGAGGAATCCCGGCGCGGAGAAATGCTGCCCTTTTCGGCTCTGGATGCCGTCGACGCGGAACTGGATGAAGAGCTGCGCTAGTGGCTCAGTGCGTTCTCATCCTGCCGGCCGCACGACGCCGGCCGGCATAAGCGAGAGCGTGGCGTCGTTTCTTAACTGACGCCGAGGAACTGCTTCAGCTCTGCCGTCTGCGGATTGGCGAAGACTTCCTCCGGCCGGCCTGCTTCGTGGACCCGGCCCTGATGCATGAAGACGACACGGTTGCAGACGTCGCGGGCGAACTTCATCTCGTGGGTTACCATCAGCAGTGTCATGCCCTCGGCGGCAAGCTCGCGCACGACGGCCAGAACTTCGGCGACCAGTTCCGGATCCAGCGCGGAAGTGATTTCGTCACAGAGAAGGGCTGCCGGCTGCATGGCGAGCGCGCGGGCGATGGCGACGCGCTGCTGCTGGCCACCCGAGAGCTCGTCCGGATAGGCGTCGAACCTGTGGCCCAGCCCCACCCGCTCCAGCATCTTGCGGGCGGTGGCTTCGGCTTCGGCCTTCGGGGTCTTCTTGACCACGGTCTGCGACAGCATGACGTTGCCGCCGACCGTCAGGTGCGGGAAGAGGTTGAACTGCTGAAAGATCATGCCGACCTTGAGGCGCAAGGCCTTCAGATGCACTTCGTCATCGAGGAGCTGCGCGCCGGCCACGGAGATCGAGCCGTCGGTGATGGTCTCCAGGCCATTGATGCAGCGAAGCAGGGTCGATTTCCCCGAGCCGCTCTTGCCGATAATGGCGATGACTTCGCCAGCCTCGACATCGAGATTGATGCCCTTCAGCACCTCGGTGGTTCCATAGCTCTTGCGGACTTCAGTGATTTCGATGAGCGACATTGAGCTTCCTTTCCAGGATCTGGCTGCTTTTCGACAAAGGCCAGCAGAGGGCGAAATAGATGAGGGCGACGAGCCCGTAGACGGTGAAGGGCTGGAAGGTGGCATTGGTGACCACGGTGCCGGCTTTCGACAGTTCGACGAAGCCGATGATCGAGGTCAGCGCCGTACCCTTGACGATTTGAACGGAGAAACCGACCGTGGGCGGTATGGCGACCCTCAGCGCCTGGGGCAAGATGACGTAGCGCATCTGCTGCAGCCGTCCCATGCCAAGGCTGGCGGAGGCTTCCCATTGCCCCTTGGCGACCGCTTCGACGCAGCCGCGCCAGATCTCGGCGAGGAAGGCAGCACTCCACAGGATGAGCGCCAAACCTGCGGCAAGCCAGGCCGGCACGTCGATCCCGAAGAGGCCGAGGCCGAAAAAGGCGATGAAGAGCTGCATCAGCAGCGGCGTGCCCTGGAAGAGCTCGATATAATATTTCGCGATTGCCCTGAATGCCTTGCGCTTGCTGATGCGCAGGAACAGCAGCCCCAGTCCGACCACGCTGCCGCCGATGAACGAGACGAGCGAAAGCAGGATCGTCCAGCGGGTGGCGAGCAGCAGGTTGCGCAGGATGTCCCAGAGTGTGAACTCGATCATCGTGCCGCCCTCCTCGGGAAAATGAACCCGCCGACCACTCCCAGCAGCTGCCGGAGCAGGATTGCCAGGAGGAGATAGATTGATGTCGAGACGATGTAGGCCTCGAAGGCGCGGAAGGTTCGTGATTGTATGAAGTTCGCCGCAAAGGTCAGATCCTCGGCGGCGATCTGCGACACGACCGATGAGCCGAGCATGACGATGACGACTTGCGACGATAGCGCCGGCCAGATGCGCTGCAGTGACGGCACGAGAACGACATGGCGGAAGGTTTCGAAGCGCGTCATGGCCAGGCTCTCGCCTGCCTCGAACTGGCCCTTCGGGGTCGCCTGGATGCCCGCACGGATAATTTCGCAGCTATAGGCGCCGAGGTTGATGACCATCGCGAGATTGGCGGCCGTCAGTTCGGGAAGCTGGAGGCCGAGCGACGGCAGACCAAAAAAGATGAAAAAGAGTTGGATCAGAAAGGGCGTGTTGCGGATCAGTTCGACATAGGTCGCAACGACAGGTTTCAGCCAGGCTGGGCCGAGTGCGCGCACCCAGGCGCAGAAGATGCCGAGGGCAATGCCGAGCACGCCGCCGATCGCGATAAGCTCCAGGGTGACCAGTATGCCCTTGATGATCTCAGGGTAATATTGCAGCAGCCAGCCAAATTCGAAATGATAGCTCAAGGAATTGTCCCCTCTTGCGGTGACCGAGCGTCACGTCATCCCGCGTGCGGGCGCGGGATGACGTTGGTAAGACCGGGTCCTTAGAGATCCGACGGGAGATCAGCGCCGAGCCACTTCTGCGATATGGCGTTGAGCGATCCGTCGGTTTTGGCGGCGGCGATAATGCCGTTCACCTTCTCCAGAAGCGCCGCCTGCTCCTTGTTGAGGCCGATGTAGCAGGGCGAATTCTTGATGAGGAACTTCAGCTCAGGGCGCTTGGGGGGATTTTTGGCGAGGATCGCAGCGGCCACGACGTTGCCGGTGGCGATGGTGTCGACCTGGCCGGACAGGAAGGCGGAGATGGTGCCGTTATTGTCCTCGTAGCGCTTGATCGTCGCATCGGCCGGCGCAATCTTCGTCAGTTCGAGGTCCTCCACGGCGCCACGCGTGACGCCGATGCTCTTGCCCGCAAGATCCTCCGCCTTGGCGATCGAAAGATCGGCCGGCGCGAACACGCCGTTGAAGAAGGGGGCATAGGCTGTCGAGAAATCGATCACCTTTTCGCGCTCCGCATTCTTGCCGAGGCTTGATATGACCAGATCGACTTTGTTCGTCTGCAGATAGGGGACGCGGTTGGCGCTGGTGACCGGCACGAGTTCGGTCTTGACGCCCAGCTTTTCGGCAATGAGATTGGCCACATCGATATCGTAGCCCATCGGCGCCATATCGGTGCCGACGCTACCGAAGGGCGGGAAATCCTGCGGGACGGCGACACGCAGCGTCCCGCGCGCCGTAATGTCGGCGAGAGCATCGGCGTAGGACGCCGAGCCGAAGCCGAAGGTTGCAGCCAGGGTCGCGATTGCGAAGAAGACTCGTCTTGTCAGCATGTTTCAATTGCTCCTTTGAAGTTGTGATTTTTTGGGTCTGACGGTTGGGGGTACGGTCCTGGGAGGAAGGGACAGGGAATTGCGCAGTTCCGAGAGCGGATCCGGACGCGCGGTGAGGTCGAGGCCCATTTCCACTTCGTCGAGATGTTCGACGGAGAGCTCCGCAGCTCTGCCGAAATCGCCCGCCTGCATCGCTTCGAAGATGCGGCAATGCCCGTCGTGAGACTGTGTCGCATGAAATTCAGACTGATAGAGCATCGAAATGAGGATCGTCCTCGCGGTGAGATCGCGCAGGATGTCGACGATGATGGCGTTCCCGCTCAATTCTGCGATGCGGATGTGAAAATCGCCCATCAAATAGGTCAGGCGCTGGCGGTCGCCGGCAGCCATGGCGCTTTTTTCCTCGTTCAAATGCGCGTCGAGTGCTTTATGTCCCTCGTCTGTCAGCACGCGCATGCTGCGCAGCAATCCGGCCTCGATGACGCGCCGCGCCTCATAGACCGCGATCGCCTCTTCGGCAGACGGCTCGACGACGAACCAGCCCCGTCTCGGACTGACATGTACGATGCCGCGTGTTTCCAGGCGCATCATGGCTTCGCGAACGCGGGTGCGGGACACGCCGAAAAGGGTTGCCAGCTGGTTTTCGCTGAGCCGCGTACCGGGCCGGATCTTGGCTGACAGAATCCCGGAAACGATTGTTTCCTCGATGGTCTTCTGCGTGGTCTCGGATGTCTGGCTATCTTGCATACAAGACAGAAAGCAAAGCGCGTGCCAAAATTCTGCGTTCAGGATTTCCAGGATATCTCGGATTCGGCGCCTGGAATTTGCACCCTGGGAATGCAGACTGAACGTAAATTGAGCGAGTGCCGGCAACTCGTTGTCAATCCGGATCGGCGCCGGCCGCCCAAAGCCCACAAAGCCCCTTCCTCTCGAAAAGCTGCTTGCGGCAAGACCGGTTCGGCCGAGGAATGGCAGCGGAAGACCGCGCGCAAGGGAACCCTTGCAGAGTTTCTGATGCAATCGCCTTTGCGTGGCGCCGATCTGGATCCCGAACGGCAGCGCGACGAACCGCGGGATCTCCAGCTGTGAGACTTCTGCCGGCCACGAATGTACTTTCCGAGGTGACAAGGCCGCGTCCCGATACACATGCCTTACAATGGCTGGACAGCCTCGACGAGGATCGCTCGTTCATCAGCGTCGTGTCGATCGCGGAGATCCGGCGTGGCGGTGCACTGATGGCAAGCGGCCGGAAGCGCGACGCGCTGGCCGAATGGCTTACCCAAGACCTGCCGCAGCGCTTCGAGCAGCGCGTCATCCCTGTGGACGAGCCGGTTGCGATAGCCTGTGGCGACTTGATGGGGTTCGCAAAGCGAAGCGGACGCGGCTTGTCGTCAATGGGCGGCCTGATTGCCGCCACCGCGATTGCTCACGATCTCACCCTCGCCGCCCGCAATATCAAGGATTTCGAGGGCTTTGGGATCGAGCTTGTCGATCCTTGGACCGAGCGCCCGTGACGATCCGCAGAGCGGAGCGCCGCGGGATCTTTAAGTTTTGTTTATGCAAATCGTTGTCCCAAACCGCTGCGCACTTTTGGGCGACATGCATTAGAGCATTTCCGTGGAAATGCTCTATCTCTTTGTTTTCACGCAATTCCGAACGCAAAACCGCTACGCACTTTTGCTGAATATTGCTCTAGTTGAAACTCGAGGTCTTGAGGAATTCCGCGAGCCGTTCGGTCTTCGGATGCACGAACATCTCCTTCGGATTGCCTTCCTCGCAGATGACGCCCTGGTTCATGAAGATGACGCGTGACGAAACGTCATAGGCAAAGCGCATCTCATGGGTGACGAGCAGCATGGTCATGCCGTCGGCGGCAAGCCCCTTGATGACCTGCAGCACTTCGCCCACCAGTTCCGGATCGAGTGCCGAGGTCACCTCATCGAACAGCATCAGCCTGGGCGACATGGCGATGGCGCGGGCGATCGCGACACGCTGCTGCTGGCCGCCGGAAAGCTGTCCGGGATAATGGTTCGCGCGGGCGGCAAGGCCGACACGATCGAGCCATTTCTCCGCGATGGCGCGAGCGTCCGGCTTCGTCATTTTCTTGACCTTGACGAGGCCGAGCATGACGTTTTCGGCGGCGCTCATATGCGGGAAGAGATTGAACTGCTGAAACGCCATGCCGGTCAGCGCGCGCTGTCGTGCAATCTCCTTCTCGCTCTTGCGTCGTCGCGTTGTCCCTTCTGCGCGGTAGCCGATCTCCTCGCCATCGAGGCTGATCGTGCCGCCCTGGAATTCCTCCAGCATGTTGATGCAGCGCAGCAGGGTGGTCTTTCCGGAGCCGGACGAGCCGATGATGGAAATGACTTCGCCTTCCTCCACGGCGCAATCGACGCCTTTGAGGACTTCGTGGATGCCGTAAGTCTTGCGCAGACCCTTGATGTCGAGAATGGTCTTGGCCATCGGGGGAACTCCTCAGGACGGCAGGGCGGTCTTGCGCTCGACATATTTGCCGAAGTGCTCGATGCCATAGTTGATGATGAAATAGAGACCGCCAGCCAGGAAATAGAACTGGAGGCTCATGAAATTGCGGGAGATGATTTCCTGCGTGCGCAGGAGAAGCTCCGCGACGCCGATGACGGAGAGCAGCGTCGAGGCCTTCACCATCTCGGCCGCCGTATTCACCCAGGCCGGCAGGCACTGGCGCATGGCCTGCGGCCACAGCACCGAGGTGAAGGACTGGGTAAAGGTCAGGCCGATCGCCTTGGCGGCTTCAGTCTGTCCCTTGGGGATCGCCTGAAGCGCTCCACGGACGATTTCGCCGACATGGGAGGAGCAGAAGATAGCAAGGGCGAGCACGCCTGCCGAGAACGGCCCGAGATCGAGGCCGACGGCGGCGGAGACATAATAGCTCGCCAGCACCAGCACGAGCACAGGCGTGCCGCGGATGATATCGGTATAGGCGCGCACGACCAGACGCAAAATGACGCCGCCGTAGACGAGCGCCAAGCCGACGAAAACGCCGAGCACGGAGCCCGCGAGGATGGCCAGCAGCGAGATCGACACGGTCACGCCGATGCCGTTCATGATGACGTAGCGAGCAATCCAGAGTTGTTCGAGAAAGGTGTGGGACATCAGGGTCTATCTCGGCAGGGCCAGACGGCGTTCGACGAAACGCATCACGGCGGCGATGAGGAAACAGGTCGCGACATAGAGGGCCGATGTGACCATCCAGGTTTCGATGACGCGGAAACTCTCGACATTGATCTTGCGGGCGGCAAAGGTCAGTTCCGGCACGGCGATGGCGGCGGCGAGCGAGGTGTCCTTGAAGAGCGAGATGATCGTCGAAGACAGCGATGGCAGCACGTTGCGCAGCATCAGCGGCGCGATGATGGAACTGCGGATCTGCATGCCCGTCAGGCCGATGGCAAGGCCCGCTTCCGTCAGTCCTCTGGGAATCGACAGCAGTCCGGCGCGGAACACCTCGGCCAGATAGGCGCCGGAATAGAGGGATAGAACCAGGACGAAGCTTTTTATCTTGTCAAGGCGCAGGCCCATCTGCGGCAGCGCAAAAAAGGCGAAAAGCACCAGGACGAGAATCGGCAGGTTGCGAATGACAGTGACATAGGCGCGGGCCGGCACGACCGCAAAGCGGCTCTTGGAGGTCAGTGCGAAGGCCACGACGAGACCGATCACGGCTCCGATCAGGATCGAGATCACCGCGAGGCCGAGACTGAGCGCAAGCCCGCTCAAAAGAAAATCGAAATTGCGCCAGACGGCCGAGAAATTCAAAGTGTAACCCATACGGGCTGCCCTTTCAGATCAGAGCATGATGCCGAGAAGTGCGAACAGTTTTCGGACGACGTCACACTCTCACTCTTTAATCGAGCGGAGCGGGAGCAAGTCCCGCTCCGCATGGATGTTACTTGAACTCGACGGGAAAGCCGATCTGCGGCGGCGTTAGATCCTTGCCGAACCAGGTCTTGAAGGACTTGGCGTAAAAGTCGAACTCAACGCCGGTCATGGCTTCGTGCAGGGCGGTGTTGACGAAGTTCAGCCAATCCTGATCGCCGCGCTTGACGGCGCAGGCATAGGTCTGCGGGTTCCAGCCGTAGCCGGCATCCTTATAGCGGCCCGGATTCTGCGTCATGTACCAGGCGAGCGACGACTGGTCGGTGGCGACTGCATCGGCACGTCCCGACTCCAGCGCCTGGTAGATCAGGTCGACGGATTCGTACTGGTCGACGGTCGCCTCCGGCAAGGCCGCATGCACCATGGCCTCGGCATAGACGTTCTGAAGGACGGAGATGGTGACGGAGGAGCCGGCGGCCTTGAGGGCGGCGTAATCGGCATATTTTCCGTCCGCTTTCAGCATCAGGCCCACGCCTTCGCGATAATAAGGAATGGTGAAGGCAACCTGCTGGGCGCGCTCGCCGGTAACGGTCATGAACTGGCAGGTGATGTCGACCTTGTCAGTGGTGATGTTCGGGATGCGGGCGTCTGAGGACTGGTTCACATACTCGATCTTTTCAGGATCGCCGAAGAGAGCCTTGGCGATGATATGGCCCATGTCGACGTCGAAGCCCTGAAGCTTGTCGTCGGCGCTCTTGAAGTGCCAGGGCGCGTTGGTGCTGCCCGTGCCGAGGACGAGGTGGCCGCGGGCCAGTACTTCATCGAGCTTGCTGCCTTCAGCCAGCGCAGGCGTGGACAACAGGGCGGCAGCGATCAGCGACAGCACGCCGGTGCGAAAGGAAATGGTCATGGCGTTCCCCTTGATGGATGTTTCCAGTTAATCCAATATACCGGACACATGTCTATTTTATTGGATGGACTTATCAAGTGCCATCAAGGAGAAATTGTCAATGGGGCATGCCGAAAAAACGCGCAGTGGCGCGCGTGGCGATTTTTTCGGCAGTGCAGCATTTCCCTCTTGTTTCAGAGGTTCACCGCCATGACCTTGCCGCCTGCGACTTGGCGGTCATTGGCGGGTCTCATTTTAGGGTTGAAGGAGGTCGAAGATGCAGCCCTTGGAGCCGGCGCCTCGCGATCCGGCTGCCTTGCGCCTTCTCGCCATATGGTCGCGGCTAGATCGAGCTGGCCCGGAAGCTCCGGCCCTTCCCCCGATGAATCCACGCCGCTGCCGCTCGCAAGGCACGTTGATTTTGGAAAGATGCTGCCGAGCCGGAGGAATGCTATGAGCGCCGCCGAGTTCATCGAGATCGTCAACGCGCTCTATGATGCCAATCGACACCGATTATGTCGGAGAGGATTTCCGCTCCAATCCGGAGCTGCCGCCGCTTGCGTCACCGACAGCCATCCAGGCATCGCGAACGGCCTGACGCAGATAACGTTCACGCGTCGCCAAAGGTTTTGGCGACGTGCCGCGCTTTGGCCGTTTCGCCGATCCAGCTGTTGAGCAACGACGCAGCCGCATGGCTCTGCAAGACGATCTGAGGCACCAGATCGATATCCGGAAGGCTGCCCAGGCCGAGCGGCCCCATCGCAAACAGCCCGTGCAACGCGCTCGCCTTGGTCCGCCCGCATTCGTCGACGACGATACCGATCTCCAGTTCGTCCCGCGTTGCAAGGCCTGCAACGATAAGCGAGCGAACCAGCGGGCTATCGGTCCCGGACGGCCGGAACCGGCAGTCTATCGTCAGATCCGCGGGAAGGACCTCGAGCCCGGTCGGCGCTGAAAACAGCACGCCGTTGGTGGCGATGCAATTCACTTTGCCCTTCCTGACGGCGATCGCGCCGCTGGCGATCGCATGGTGCAGGCGCTGATAGTGCTCCGGCGGCAAGCGGTTGCGATGGCTGTCGTAAATGGCCTTCACGTGGCGTTTGAACCGCGCTCGCTCTTCCGGCGTCAATCCCGCCCAAAGATCGCGCGCACGTGAACGAAAGCCGTTCATAATGCCTTGCCATCCCGAACCTTCCAGATCGGCTTTGCTGGCGGCCTCACGCAGGAAACGGAACGCGCCGCGCAGCGTCCCCGGCATGGGTTGGTCGGTGACAACAGCTCCGACGGCGGCGGGAGCATGCGACTGAGGCAGGAAGCCCGATTCCGAGATCAACGTGACATGGGAAATCTTGGCATCCGCCAGCAAGCCGAGCGCCCTGTCGACCGCGTGGATGCCGCCGCCGATCACGACGGCGCTTCGCACTCCGCCGGCAGGCGCCACGTCTGTATTGTCCCGCATGCCGTAACCGGTCGCGAGAAACACGACATCGAAGCGGGTTCGTTGCTCTCCTCCAAGGCAAACGGAATATCCCCCGTCCAGATGCCTGTCGATCGCCGTGACCGCATCCGAGCCAAACTGGACGATCACATCAGGCCGAAGCGTCAGGGCTTCGGAAAAGCGTTTATACACATAGGTGCTGAAAATATCTCCGGGTACAAAGGCGTGTTCGAGACCGGCAGGATCCGAGATCAGTCGATCGCGCCATGTGTCATTCGTTTCCAGCCAGCGGCGAAAATCGTCCGGGAGTCCGGGATCGACGGAAAGGTCGCGAACGCGGCTGGTCAGCACCGTCGATGCGGGCTGACTGATGCCCTCGCCGATATCGATCTTCGCGCGCGGATCGAACATCACCAGATGGAAGGGCCGATCGACTCTCTTGAAAAGAGCGATTGCGGTCATGATCCCGGTAAAGCCCCGGCCGATGATCGCAATCCTTGCGAGATGGTCGGCATCTCGGCTCTCCGAATTCGAAGAACGTGACGAGAGAAGAGTCATTCTTCGGCTCCTTCTGCGTTGGATCGCTCCGTTCGGTATCCATCAGAACCGACCGGCTGCATAATTCTCTACTAAAACCATAGAAATTTATATCCGGAACGCAAGCACTATTCGACTTCAAGTGATGACGGCCCGGCTTTGGCGTCTGGCGAGCCTTGGCTTCCTTGCGGCTGCTCGCTTCAAGCCTTCCGGAGCACCGGTGACGGGTGATGCGGCGACTTGGAAATAATTTCCCGTTTCTCACGAAAAAAGAGAGGAATTTTGGAGCTGCTGCGAAGATCCACGTAATTATAGACCATCTATCGAGGGCCGGATTCACCTAACCTCATGCCGGACGTCACGACGTTCGCCTGTAGAAGGAAGGTGCTATGACGGTTCCACTGGTCAGCTTGAGCAATCTGTCGACCGAGCCTTCCCCCTCGCCTCAGGTTGCCGCCATATGGGAGGCTCTTTGCGCGGAGGCCGTCAATGCTTCGGCCAAGGATGCAGCACTCACGCGCGCCATGAATTCCGCCGTGCTTTATCATGCGAGTTTCGCCCAGGCGCTGGCCCAGCGGGTCGCGATCAAACTGGCCAATCACGACCTCGACCATGACGAGCTGCTGGCGGTGATTGCCCAGGCGTTCATCGGCAATCGCAATATTGTCGCCGATGCCGCGGCGGACCTGACGGCAATCAAGGAGCGTGATCCGTCGAACACGGAAATCCTGACGCCATTCCTGTATTTCAAAGGCTTTGTGGCTCTGCAGGGCCAACGCGTCGCCCACTGGCTATGGCACCATGACCGCCTCCATTTGGCGCGCCATATTCAAAGCCGCATTTCCGAAGTTTTTGGCGTCGACATTCATCCCGCCGCAAAGATGGGCCGGAGCATCATGCTCGATCATGGGAGCGGCCTGGTCATCGGCGAGACGGCTGTCGTCGAAGACGATGTATCGATCCTCCAGAACGTCACATTGGGAGGAACGGGTAAGGAAACCGGTGACCGGCACCCGAAGGTGCGGCGCGGCGCTCTGATCGGAGCGGGAGCCAAGATCCTCGGCAATATCGAAATTGGCGTCGGCGCCAAGGTGGGTGCAGGCAGCGTGGTCGTGAATGCCGTTTCCGATTACACATCGGTCGCCGGTATTCCGGCAAAGCAGGTGGGCAGGCGTCACTTCAACCTGCCGGGTATCACCATGGACCAAACCTTGTGCGAACCGGAGTATATGATCTAAGGGCGCCATGCGGATATACGCTGGCCCGGATCGAGCATCCCTACTGCGCGGCGGTCCGAAAGGGTTTCGACGGGAGATGGCGAAGGCGGAGGTCCCAAAGGTCCCTCATTGTCTCCCCTACCCCGGATTGACCGATAAATAAAAGCGCAGAGCGACCATCAACCGCATTTGTCTCTACGGCCAGTTCGGGTACGTGGGGCAAAATCGGTGGCAGCGTTTCGGTAAGCGAGCATAGAAGTGTGCATAACCCGGCGTTTTGAGACTTGATTGATTGCTTGGGGATTCTCCTGCTTGGGCAAATCATGATTCGCTCCGGGGATGGCAAAGAAACGGCTCCCCTCGCCCGAGCATGCCGATACGCTGTCGCTGAATGCGTTGCGCAGTCTGGTGACGGGCTTGCTGGAGCGGTCGCAGCAGGCGGAAGCCCGGCTCGCGAAACTTGAGGCCGGCAACATTCAGCTGCGCGAGGAAAACGCCAACCTTCGGCTTGAGAACACCCGCTTGAAATTCGACAATCAGCTGCTGCGCGACGAGATCGCCCGGTTGAAGAACCTGCCGCCGCGCCCGCCGTTTCGCTCCTCCGGTATGGACAAGGCCGTGTCGCGCGCGACGTCATGCTTGGTCTCATGAAGACCTGCCAGAAGCTTGGGCTGTCCTTCTACCACTACCTCGGTGACCGGCTTGGTATCGGCAACGTCGGCCAACCGGTTCCGCCCCTGTCGGCGATCATTCTCGCTCGGAACTGAACGCCCGGGCCCGCTTCGGCTCGGCTGTGCCACCACCGTTGCCCTATGAATCGGCACCGCCACCAAATCTGCCCCACGTACCCAGTTCGGCGACGGCGCATAAATATCCCGCATCTCTGCAGTTCACTGAAAATATGATTAATTGATCGCTATAATGAACCTAATTAGACAATTATTTCCGCTACTGCGGAATGGGATGGAAGTGCCTCCCTCATGCTATCGCTAGGGGTCCAATATCGCTAGTGATGGATCTGGCGCCGCAAAGACCTAAAACAGAACAGATCAGAGCCATGTCCGGAGATTTGCCCATGCCCAGTGCAATGTTCACGGCCGACGACCTTGCGGTGATCCGCCGCGCTTATGCCCATCAGGTGGCGGCTACCGCCGGGACGACGAACCCGCGGATCGAAGCTGCCTTTGCCGCTGTGCCACGCGAGAAATTTCTCGGTGCTCCGCCATGGCAGATCGCCAATCTGGGTGGCGGATATCGCCCCCTCCCCTCCTCCGATTTGGTTCTGGCCTATCAGGATGTGTTATTCGCCCTGCAGCCCGACAAGGGCGTCAACAACGGCAGTCCCTCACTGCATGCCCGGCTCCTGGGCGAACTGGACGTCAAGGTCGGTGATCGTATCGTCCATATCGGTGCCGGCACCGGCTATTATAGCGCCATCCTCGCGGAGCTGGTCGGTGCTGCCGGTCATGTCTATGCCGTCGAGATGGACGCCGATCTGGCCGGCCACGCTCAAACGGCGCTTGCCGACCGAGCCAATGTCAGCGTCATCATCGCCGATGGCACTCAATGGCCGCAGCAAGAGGTGGATGCGATCTATGTGAATTTCGCCGTCGCGCGTCCCGCGGCATCCTGGATCGAAGGGCTGCGGCCTGGAGGGCGCCTAGTGCTGCCGCTTGGCGTGCCGCGCCAGGGCCGACCGTCGGATGGCGGCCGTCACGCATCCCACGGCGCCGCGCTTCGCATCGAGCGCGGCACGAATGGATTTGCGGCGCGGTGGATCAGCACGGCTTATTTCGTCTGCGCCGAGGGCGGGTTGACGATCGACGAGAACGAAATCGAAGCGCTGACGGCCGCGTTCAAGCGCGGCGGTATTGAGTTCGTCAAAAGCCTGCTGTGGAAGGCGGATCCGCGTCTCGGACGCTGCTGGTATATCGGCGACCAATGGGCGCTTTGTTATGACGACGTTTGAAACATCCGTTCCGCCCGAGTCGACCGCTCCATCTTCGTGAGGAATGGGAGCGATGCAGCACATCGCCGTGCCGGGAGATAAACGCCCTCGACGCCGCCCTGCCCTTCGGCGGCGCAATCAGCCGGTCACACTTCTGGCCGGCAATGGTATCGCCACACCCAAACACTCTGCCCAGGACGGCATGGGTGATGACAAAGCTTGGAGTGACGACGTCCGACTCACCCTCCCTAAGCTGAGTGCAGGCGCGTCACGGTCTCCCCTGCCCTGGGGCCGGAATGCTTGCCGGTGAGATTTTACTGCCGGTGCCTTTGAGATTGGCCAAGTGCGCCGAGGTGTCCGAGCCACGGCCGTGTCCGCGGAGGACGAAGCGGGATTGCTCTGGTCCGCAAGGATCTGGATACGGCGCGTCCGCGCACGAGCTGCTGGCCGATCCGAGCGTGCGCGGTCTCGCCGCGGCATTCGAGGCTCCTCTGGGAAGGCGGCGTTCAGATGCCAGTGAAGATCAGCAGGCGACGGGTGCTAAGTCGCTTCCGCCGGCTTCGCAGGTTCATGGCCTATCGCTTGAGGAGCGTCCACAAGAATGGAGAAATTAGGAAGCGTTGCTGGCTCGCCGGCGACGGAAGGCGGTCAAAACGACAAAAGCCCGGCGCGGGAGAGATGCGCCGGGCTTCGATTGTGACCGACAGCCGGGGAGGAGAGATGCTGTCCGTCGGACCGAAGCTGCTCGGAGGGGTTAAGCGCTTCAGTCCGTCACGAGGTAGTGCCGCAATGCGGCAAATTCAAGCCTGGCGGTTGCGCCGATCTTTATGTGGATCACGCTGCGGACGAAGGCGGTCGGGCAGGTGCAGCTTTTCTCGCAGGTGATGGGGCTGGCATGGTGTTGTCCGCGGACAACCAGCCGAGGTGCGATGCCGGAGGAAGGGCTGCGCTTCGCTGTGAGACGACGGAGGTCGGCTCGGTCCGGGGTGAAACGATCGGTGAGAACATCAGTGATCGCATTGCTGCGCCTCAAGCGCCGGGGTGCGCGAAGGTGAGGGCGGCTCGGTGGTCGACGATGAGGATCCTCTCTTGGTCTGTCTTGGTTGGGCCTTTCGCTCGGTCGAGCGCGTGACCTTACGCATCGCCGTCCAGCTGATGGGTGCATTGATCGAATATTCGACAAGCGGTCGCCAAACTGACCACCTTACACTGGTCATTTGCGGCAGGGACCGGCTCATCGGCTTCCACCGCATGCGGATGCTGCCGCTGTCATCAAGCCACTTTCGCTTCGGCCTTGATCTGTGCCCCTGAGAAAGAGTGCCTGCTGGCGTATTGGAGACCTCAGAGCTGGCCGATGTGCAGCGAGGTGGCAGGCTAATGGGTCCGTCGCCACGACATGCGACCGCTGTCCGGGGCTAAAGGCCCGCAGGACCCGAAGTGGGTCTGGCCATCGGCTCGCCTGATCCACGGAGTTGACCGGGTCCGCAGCGGGTGGTCGATCTCCCGAAGGCGACAGGCAAGTGTTGTTAATTGATCCAGTGGCTTCCCACCGCGCGGTGGAATGACTTCGATTCCGCCTCGTCGCCGAACCAACCAACGATCATCCGTAGAAGCTTTCGGCGAGAGAAATCACTGCGTCGGCAGCTGCGCGGCTTTTCCAATGTGCTGCATTCCGTTCCTGGTGGAACGAGCGGGCAGATCTGCCGGCTGGTCCGATCCCTACGAAATTCTTTGCGCCCATTCACGAAGCTGTTCGACAAGGCGCGAGAAGCCGCTGCTCTGCGATGGCTGGCAGCGCCGCCACGGCGGTCATGGTGCTGCGCGTCCAGGATGCCGGCTGGCAAGGTGACATCAGGGGGATCTCCTCGGTCGCGCCATCAGTTGCTGTGGCGCCGTTCGCGCAAATGACCTGATTGGAATCACGTTGATCATCCCGTAGTCCGCGGACAACGGGGTCCATCAGGCAGTTGTCCGGGCGCAGGGATTGCCGTCCCGCCATTGAAGCTGCCGTCTCGGTGCGATCCGGTCCGGCGGCGCAGCTGTCATCTTCAGTCGGGTCCTTATGTGATCGAGTGGAAGGATTGCGGGGCAGGGGAGGGCATCCTTCCATCCCGCAGGATCGGCAGTTCGCGGACGAGAGCTTCGGGGCGCGTCCGTTGCGAGTGAGTGGCCACTGACCTCACGATCGTCAGATCCTTGGCGCACATGAAGCTACGGCGACGTTCAGCGATTTGCCCGCGGTGGCGAGCCGAACGCATGTGTGAAAAACGGCGGCCTCCGGTTCATTCTCGTGGGATAGGCATACGTGGCGCTAAGGCCGCGCCGCCATGGCAGATGGAGCAGCGCCCGACAGTGGTGCGCGTATTGATGGGGAAGTCCCTTGCTCTCAGGCAGTCTGGGGAAGACCTGCGTCAATCCCGGCCACTATACCTCGAGATGATCCTGCGCCGTGCGAAAGGGGTGTCCACGAGGCGCCTGATACTGAACTGCCGGAGCAGCGCCGCCGGCGACGGTCGGGGCGCCGATGGCTGAATGACGCCAGGCTGCGAACTGGTCGCCATCCGGAGTGGCAGCTGGCTTCGCCTTCTTGCTACGCAGATGCTTGCGTGTTCGTCGATCGCTGGGCGTATTCCGTCGATTGCCGACAATCTGGTACGCGACAACGAGGCCTTCGAGATCGTGTCCATGAGCAGGCAGCGTCTCGGTCTCGACGACGCCTGGTCGTGAGCTGTGTCGGGCGAAAGCAATCGGTCGTGGATGCTCTGAGCCGATATTTGTCGGGTGAAAACGCAAGCGGCCATTGCAGGCCATCGTCGCCGGCGCTATTCTTTTCCCAGGCTTGTAATCAACGCTTCATCTGCGGATGCCGGTCGCCGAAAGGTGCCGGAATCGGGATGGTGGGGAGTGGATTGTGGATCCAAATTGCGCTCCCGATGTGAGCCGAGCGCCAATCTATGGCCTCGTGGCCGCCAAGAAACCCCAGTTGGCAGCCTGTCAGACAGGCAGCCGGCAACGCGGTAACGAAACCAAAGTCCGATTTTGCTTCCGTAGTCTTATGTGATTGAAGTGATATCAATGACTTATGGATTTCCGAATTGCTCCCGCTTTCGTGTCCATTCCCCCGCAGCCTGACCCGCCTGGGAACAGACTGACGTCGCCCCCGCATCAAATGTCCGTAGGAAAGCAACGGCTTGCATCCTTTAGCGGCGGCCTGCGTTATGTCAGCACCAGACCGGAGAACATCCTCATGCCCGATGTGCTTCACCTCAAGAGGCTCTCCATTGCCGCGACAGTGATGGCCGCGGGGATCGGCGCGCTTGTCTTGATGCAGGCAAAAGAGCGCAGTTCGGTCGCCCGGTCTGCGAATACCGGCCATCGGGGTGACGATCATGGCCGCAGTGCCAGTGTGCCCGAGGCCATTCCTCTCAGCGGTCTACGCGACGTGTTCTGGCGTGTCTTCCACGAAGTCCTCGCCGACCGAGTGACGTTGATTGCGGCGGGCGTGACCTTTTATCTGTTGCTGGCGCTGTTTCCAGCCATGGCGGCCTTGGTCTCTCTTTACGGGCTGGTTGCCGATCCGATCACCATATCCGAACACCTTCGCGAATTGGCCGTGCTTTTGCCGCCCGGCGCGTTCGATCTTCTTGCCGACCAGATCAAGGAACTCGTCAACCGGCGCGACGCCACGCTCGGCATCACCTTCTTCGTCGGTCTCGGCATCGCCCTGTGGAGCACTCATAGCGGCACGCTGGCGATCTTCGACGCGATGAACGTCGCCTATGAGGAGGAGGAGAAACGGGGGCTTGTCCGGTTGAACCTGATAGGTCTCTGCTTCACCTTGTGCGCGATGCTTTTGATGGTGGTCATGGTGGTGCTCGTCGGGGTCATGCCGGTGGTACTCTCCTATCTCTGGCTCGATCAATTCAAGGAGCATATGGCGCTTCTCATGCGATGGCCGCTGCTTCTGCTGGTCGTCGCGGTGGCGGTCACATCAGTCTACCGCTTCGGCCCCAGCCGCGAGCCTGCCAGGCTCCGGTGGATGACGTGGGGCGCGGTTCTGACCACGGTCGCCTGGGCTGCCATGTCCCTCGTTTTCTCCTTCTATCTGGATCATTTTGCCAATTACAACGCGACATACGGCACGCTCGGCGCGCTGATCGGTTTCCTCATCTGGATCTGGCTTTCCGTCGTCATTCTTATCGTCGGAGGGGAGCTTAACGCCGAACTGGAGCATCAGACCGCAAAGGACACGACGACGGGCACGCCGCGGCCGATGGGAGCGCGTGGCGCTTATGTCGCGGACACTCTGGGCGAGACCATGAGCTGACCGCGATGATTGCTCCTCTCATATGGTTTTGATGTATTCTGCCGTTTCTGCAGTCCCGAAACAGGAGACGATGATGACCGCCCCGCATCCTTCCAAAACCCATATCGGCAATCATGCCCTGCATCCCGAAACACAGATGCTGAACTACGGCTACGATCCGGAACTCTCGGAAGGGGCGGTCAAGCCGCCGGTGTTCCTCACCTCCACCTTCGTGTTCAATACCGCGGAGGATGGCCGCGACTTCTTCGATTATGTGTCGGGCCGCCGCGAGCCGCCCGAGGGGAAAGGGGCCGGCCTCGTCTACTCGCGTTTCAACCATCCGAACAGCGAGATCGTCGAGGACAGGCTTGCCGTCTACGAACGGACGGAAAGCGGCGTGCTGTTTTCATCCGGCATGGCGGCGATCGCCACCACTCTGCTTGCCTTCGTCCGGCCTGGCGATGCGATCTTGCATTCGCAACCGCTCTATGGGGGAACGGAAACATTGCTGGCGAAGACCTTCCTCAACCTCGGCACCGCCGCCGTTGGATTTGCCGACGGCGTCAGCGAAGGATCGGTGCAGAAGGCGGCGGAAGAGGCGATGGGCAAAGGCCGCGTCTCCGTCATCCTGATCGAGACGCCTGCCAATCCGACCAACAGCCTGGTCGATGTCGCGATGATCCGGCGGGTGGCCGACATGATCGATGCAAGACAGGGCCATATGCCGATCATCGTCTGCGACAATACCCTGCTCGGACCGGTCTTCCAGCGGCCGATCGAGCACGGCGCCGATATCTCGCTCTATTCGCTGACCAAATATGTCGGCGGTCATTCCGATCTGATCGCCGGCGCCGTTCTTGGTCGCAAGGCAGTGATCAAGCAGATCAAGGCTCTGCGCGGCGCGATCGGCACGCAGCTCGATCCACATTCCTGCTGGATGCTCGGCCGTTCGCTGGAGACGTTGCAGCTGCGCATGGAGCGGGCAAACAGCAACGCGCGGGCCGTTGCCGATTTTCTGCGTGATCATCCGAAGGTTGAGAGGGTCCACTACCTGCCCTACCACGATCCGGAATCGCCGGCCGGCCGGACCTTCAGGGCGCAATGCACCGGCGCCGGCTCCACCTTCTCTTTCGATATTCGCGGCGGTCAGCCCGCTTCGTTCAAATTCCTGAACGCGCTACAGATCTTCAAGCTCGCGGTCAGCCTCGGCGGCACGGAATCGCTTGCGAGCCATCCGGCCGCCATGACGCATTCCGGTGTGCCTGCCGATGTCCGCCAGCGCATCGGTGTGTTGGAATCGACGATCCGCCTGTCGATCGGCATCGAGCATCCGGATGATCTGATTGCCGACCTGGAACTGGCGCTGCAGGCGGCCTGAGACACGGCGAGGAAGTGATGCCCGGCGCCGCCGGGCATCACGCATGGCGTCACTTGTCGTCGATCGTCAGCTCCGTCTCGTCGGTGTTCAGCACGAAGACCGCAAGCAGGCGCGCCGGCTTTGTCTTGCTGGCGTTTTTGCTGACGCTGTGATGATCGCCGGGAAATTCGGGAAAGCTTTCGCCGGCCTTGTAGACTTTTTCCGGCCCGTCATTCACCTTGCTGGTGATCGCTCCTTCGAGAACGGTGGCATAGATGAAGGCCGAAGCCGGATGCGTATGGCCGGGCGAGGAGCCGCCTGGCCCATATTCGACAAGCACCGCCCGCACGCTTTTGCCGGGAACATTGGGGAGCTTCTGGTCGTAAACGACGCTTACCTTCGCGTCGCCGCCTGCCGCGTGAGCCTGAGTGCCGGCAGTAAGGACAACGGCGAGCGCCGCCGCCGAGATCATTTTGGTGAGCATGTCTGGTCTCCTACGTTGATGGGAATGGGTCGGACGCCCGGTATCAGGCGCTCTTTTTCTGGGCCGGCTGACGGCTGAGCCAGTCGTCGAAGCGGATCCGGCCGAGCCGCGCCTTGGGGCCGGTCACGAGCGAATTGTCCTCGAGCTCCACGCCGAAGTAGCGGGCGTGCGGATCGGCGATCACCTGGCGCGGATCGTTCGTCGCCTTGAACAGACGCGTTACGATGTCGGTAAGGCGAATTTTCTCCGGCCCGCCGATTTCGATCGTGCCGTTGACGGGTGGGGCGAGCGCCACCTCGGCCATGACGTCAGCAACGTCGTCAGAGGCAATCGGCTGCAGATAGGCCGGCGACAGATGCGCCGCCTGGCCGACGGTGTTCGACTGAGCGATGCCAGCCATGAATTCATGGAACTGTGTGGAGTGCACGATGGTGTAGGGTAGCCCGGAGCTCTTGATCAGCTCTTCCTGGGCCATCTTGGCGCGCATATAGCCGCTGCCCTGCAGCCGCTCCATGCCGACGATCGACAGGGCGATGTGATGCTTTACGCCGGCGGCAGCCCCTGCCTTGAGCAGATTGCGGCCCGAGGTCTGGAAGAATTCCAGAACGGCCTTGTCCTCGAACGAGGGCGAGTTTGCGAGATCGAGCACCACCTGTGCTCCTGCGAGCGCTTCCGTCAGGCCTTTGCCGGTGATCGTGTCGACGCCCGAATTCGGCGAAGCCGCCAACACCTCGTGCCCTTTGTTGCGCAATCTTTCCACGGTCTTCGAGCCGATCAGGCCAGTGCCGCCGATAACGACGATTTTCATGGGTAGTCTCCTTGTCCTTGGCGAGGATTATCCTCTGGTGACTTGAAGGTGAGCAGGCAGTGGTTCGGCATGCCCACCGCGTCCTCGATGAGCGAAGCGACTTCGTCGGCGCCGTCGCACGCAAGATCTCCGGTGCGGCCGGTAAACCGATGGATTGGAGAATGCGCCTGATCGCAGTCCCAAACCATTCTCCCTCGGTCGCTGTCACCCTATGCGAACGCAGTAGGGCAGCTGGCTCTGCGGTCCATGCATCCGGCCGAAATGGAGGAACGTGTCACGTCGACAGGCATCGGCCGAACTTACCGTCGGGGCAGATAGCCGACCTGGAGGGCAAGGCGTATTCACTGGCCTGCAAACCTTGGCTTGCACCATCAATCTTCTCACGATGGAGACAAGAATGATCAAGCGTCTGAACTTCATGGCTTATAGAAATAGCGGCATCGATGGCCTCGTGGCGGTTGAAGCCTGGATTGCCAAGAGCTTCGATCCGAAGCTGCTCGAGCTCGTCAAAGTGCGCGTGTCCCAAATGAACGGATGCGCTCACTGCCTGCATATGCACCGCCAGGACGCGCTGAAGCTCGGCGAAACGGACGACCGGCTGCTGCTTCTGAACGCCTGGCGGGAGTCGCAGCTCTTCACCACTCGGGAGCGGGCCGCGCTCGCCTGGGCCGAGGCTCTCACCGAGATCGCCAAAAGCCATGCGCCGGATGATATTTATGAAGAGGCGCACGCCAACTTCTCGGATGACGAGTTTCTGGCGCTTTCGATCGGCGTCGCGATGATCAATGCCTGGAATAGACTGGCGATCGGCTTCCGGCTACAGCATCCGGCGGATCACAAACGCGCCGCCGCCTGATAGCAGCTGAACGACGAATGAGCCGGGCGAAAGACTTCGTCCGGCTATTGACTGGTTTCTTTTCAACTCGCCGGGATCTGCCGGAATAAAGTGATGGATCAGCGTTAGACGGGCAATCGCAACGTCACGACCGTGCCTCGGCCTGGCTCGCTTTCCAGATGGAGATTTCCCCGTGCTTCCTGGGCGAAGCGTTTGACCATCGGCAGGCCGAAGCCTCCAAGCCCCGATGCTTTCGTCGTGAAGAAGGGATCGGTCGCCCGGTGCAGCACATCCTCTGTCATCCCGAGACCGTTGTCCGAAATCCGCAATTCGATCCCGGCGCCTTCGCCTTCGCCGTCGATGGCGGCGGCTGCGATCGAAATCACACCGCCATCCGGCATGGCGTCGCGCGCGTTGAGCAGCAGGTTCATGATGGCGCTTTGCAACCCCACGCGGCTGCATCTGAGCATGGGAAGCGTCTCGCTCGCATATATCTCGAACGCGATATCGCGGTCCCAGGTGGCTCTCGCCAGGGCTTCGATTTCCATCAGGCAAGCCCGGATGTCGATTGGCTCGGCCGCGGCATTGCCGTCACTCGCAAGGCGCATCGTCTGCTGAACGAGCGTTCCCGCCCGCTGAAGCGAGATCCTGGCGCTGGCGAAGACCGGCACCATTGTCGAGCCCATCTCGATGTCGGGACTGCGCGACATCATGTTCAGCGCGGAGGTGGCGACCTGGATCAGGTTACCCAAGTCGTGGACGATGCCGAGTATCGCATCCGCAGGATTTGCACTGAGGGAGATCGCTTCCGGTCGCGTGTGAGAAAAGTAAGCTTCACCGGCGAGGATATTCGTATCTGATTCCGACATGCTTTGCTCCTCATCCGCTCCATCGACAGACATGTCGTTCCCGAGCAAATGGAGGCTATGATACGAGCGGGGCTGTAGTCGATTGGTTCAAGGGTAAGGGCAGGCAATACCGTCGTATGGTCTCGCGCCGGACGCTGTTGGCCCTTGGGTTCAAGAAAGCTCGACAGCCTCAAACATGGCAGTCAGTCCGATGCCGCCGCCAATACCGATCATCGCAAGCCCGGTCGCGCCTGTCATCAAGGTTCCCCCGGTGTCGCGGATCATCTGGCTGTATAGACGGGTCACGAGGACGGCGCCGGAGGCCCCGAATGGATGGCCCAAGGCAATGGCGCCGCCGTTCCTGTTGACCGCGTCGGCCGGGATTTCGAGCTGATCCAGCGACGCCAGAACCTGGGCCGCGAAGGCCTCGTTGAATTCGATGGCATCGATGCCCGCGAGCAAGAGCCCGGGCTGACGCTGCATGAGTTTCCTGGTCGAGGCGACCGGCCCGATGCCGAGCAGATTGGGATCCACACCGGCAGCGGCACTGTCGATGAAGGCCAGGCCCTCGTCGATGCCCATGCTTCTTGCCATTCCGCGGCTCATGACAAGCACCAGGCAGGCGCCGTCGTTCAGCGGACAGGCATTGCCTGCCGTCACCGAACCATCCGGCAGGAAGACTGGCCGGAGGTTTGCAAGCGCCTCAGGAGATGTCGCGGCGCGGGGGCACTCGTCCCGTTCTATCAGGCCGTGGCTGGTGGAAATTTCAACGATCTCGGGTCGAAAGATGCCCGCCTCGGCCGCCTGCACGGCGAGCCGGTGGCTGCGCAGGGCGAATTCATCCTGTCGCTGGCGCGATATGCCGAACTGACGTGCGACGTTTTCGGCGGCAATTCCCATTTCCGGGTCGCCGATCGTTTCAGGCGAAAACCGGGCGCGGCCGTAAAAGCGCGGCAGCGCCCCATTCGCCTTTGGTCTTTCGACGCGCCATGGCGCGGTGCTGACGCTCTCCACGCCGCCGGCCAGAAAACACGAGCCCGCTTTCGCCTGGATCAGCCGGGCTGCCATGATGATCGCTTCCAGGCCCGAGCCGCATTGCCGGTCGATCGTCATACCCGGAACCACCATGGGCAGGCCGGCGGTGAGGGCTGCCAGCCGCGCGATGTTTCCGCCGCCGCCTGCGGCATTGCCGACCAGCACGTCGTCTATGGTTTCGGGCGCAATTCCCGTTTCGGCAACAATGCGACGGATGATCGGCGCAAGCAGGTCTTCCGCCGCGACGGTCGCAAGCGATCCGAAAGCCCGGCCGATCGGGGTGCGGTAAGCGGCAACCACGACCGGCTGCCAATCCTCGTCAGGCTGATAGGCGTAAGACAAGATCGCCTCCAGAAACCACTGATGTCTCCACTTGCCCCCTCGAGATCTTGCCGCTGCTCGTCATCGGCCAGGTTCCGATATGGTAGAATTGCTTGGGGATCTTGTACCTGGCGAGCTCTCGCGCGCAATGATCGGCCAGGATTTTCGCGTCCTTCATCTCTCCCGAGACGACAGCAATGATCCGCTGACCCAGATAGGCGTCCGGTAGCGCGAAGACAACGGCATCTTCGACCCCTGGGCAGGCTTTCAACGCGCTCTCGACTTCGGCAGGATAAACGTTGTTGCCGCCTGATATCATCATGCCGCCCGCCCGGCCGATCACCCGCAACATGCCGTTTGCATCGAGTTCGCCGAGATCTCCGACCGTCGCTCCGGCTTCCGTGACCCGGAACGCCTGACCGTCGTCGCCCCAGAGATAGCCATCGGCGATCAGGTCGCTTCTGACGAAAATGGTGCCCGGCACGTCGCTCCCGACGTCGTTTTCATTCGGATCACGAATGGAGATTTCGACGCCGGGATAGGCTTGTCCAACCCGGTCGATCGGAAAATCGAATGCGCCGCCAACGAGGGTCGAGACCGTCATGAAGCCGATCTCGGAGGCGCCGTAATATTCGCGAATGCGCGCCTTCGGAAAGAGGCGGCGCATGGAGTCGACGCCGTTCACGTCGAGTTTTGCGCCGGCGGTCAGCACGTCGCGCAGCGATGTCAAAGCGGGCTCCGTCGACCAGGCCCGCGCGATGCCCGCTATATGCGTCGGCACGGCAACCAGCCGTTCTATCTGCGCGGAGGAGAGAATACGCGCGACCGTGCCGGGTTCCCATTTCCTGACCGAATGGAAGGTCGCCCCGGCATCCAAGGCTTCGACCAAGGCGTAGAGCGCCAGCCCATGCGCGAGGGCTCCCGGGCACATGGTGGAGGGTGCGTCTTCCAGTTGGAAAACGACGCGCCCCCGGTCGAGGCTTCGGCGCCACTGCTCGCGTGAGCGATAATAGGCTTTCGGCTCGGCGGTGGTGCCCGAGGTAAAACCGATCAGGAAGATTCCGTCGGTTTCGACAGGCAGGTCGTCTCCCGTCGCGGCGAGGTCGAAGGGCTCCGCGCTGGCCGTGATCACCGGTATGCCGAACCTGCGGCCGATTTCGGCGCTTGGGCCTGCAGCATCGTCAACAACAAGCACGTCCGGCGCCAGGCGCTCGACAATGCGTTCGATCCTTTCCGGCGGCATCATCGGATCGATCACCGCGCAAGCAGTCGGGAAGGCGGTAGCAGCTGCGAAATATTCGGCAAAGCCGATATGGTTGCCGAGGCTGAGAGCGGCAAGTTTGTCCACACCGGGTAGATCGAGCATGCGGCGGTTCGAGCGGGGGAGCTTCTGGAGAAACCGATAGATTGCCTTGGCGCGGGAATAAAGCTCGCCGTAGCTCAGGGAATGCCCGTCAATCACCAGCGCCGGCTTGTCCGGTGTCTCCGTTGCATGTCGAAGAAGCTGCGCATGGATCGGCATAAATACCCACTGGGCTTGATTGATCGGCGACTAACCCAGAGACAAAGCGGTTTTGGTCGCGTCCGGTATTGGTGTCGGGCGGCTGTCGGAAAGACTGACGCATACCCAGACGAGGCAAGCCGATGCGCAATGGGCGCCGTCGCGCTGGCGAAAGAGTTCGATTGCAAATGAGATGCTCGATCGCCCGATTTTCTCGATGCTGACCTTCGCTTCGACGACGTCATCGACGTCGATCGGGTTGTGGAAGGTGATCTCCGCCTTCTTCACGTGATAGGCAACGCCGGAGGAGGTATGGCGGAAATGGCTGAGAATTTGCCGGTGCCGCAGGAACTCGACAACCGCATCCTCGCAATAATCGAGATAGACGGAATTGTGGACATGGCCATAAATGTCGATGTCTCGCATCGAGACCCGGAAGGATGCTAAAGGCCTGTCGTCAACACTCATTCGATCACCCAAATTCGAAGGCGTGATCTAACCGGGAGTGTGTGGGGGATGCAATGCAATATCAGGCGGTCGTGCGAAAATTCGGGCCGGCTCAAGACGTCGTCGAGATCGAGCGGGCCGCACTGACGCCGCTGCGGCGCGACCAGGTCCGGGTGCGTCTGCTGGCGCGGTCGATCAATCCCTCCGATATCATCACCATATCAGGGGCCTATGCCGGACGCACGACATTGCCTTTCATTCCGGGCTTCGAGGCATTCGGGGTGGTCGAACAGTGCGGTGAAGAGGTTCATGGACTTTCCCCGGGAACACGTGTGCTGCCGGTGCGCAGCGCCGGCGGATGGCAGGAATTCAAGGATACCGATCCCGGCTGGTGCCTTCGTATTCCGGATGAACTCACCGATTTCGAAGCGGCGACCAGCTACGTCAACCCGATGACGGCCTGGCTGATGCTGCACGTCAAGATCGGGCTGAAGCCCGGCATGCGCATCGCCATCAATGCTGCCGCCTCTTCGATCGGATCGATCTTGATCGGGCTCGCCAATGCCGCGGGCGTGGAGCCGGTGGCGATCGTTCGCAGCGAAGCCTCGCTCTCGCGCCTGCGCGGCCGCCTCGAGACGGTCATCGTCGACAGGGCGGACAGCGACCTCGCTGCCGGTCTCACCGGTCGACATGGGCTCGACGCGGTGCTCGATTGCGTCGGCGGCGCGCGCGCCTCCCTCCTCGCCGATGCGCTGAGGCCGGGCGGGCATTTCGTGCATTACGGCCTGCTTTCGGGCCAGAGCATCCCAGCTTCCTTCTGGGCCTCCCATCCCGATATCGTCTTTTCCTATTGTCATCTGCGGGAATGGGTCCATTCCGAAGCGATGAGCGACGTCCAGCGCGCCTATTCCGAGATCGCGGCGCAGATCGCCTCGAAGATCATCGCGACCGAGGTGCGGGAGGTGTTTCCTCTGGAAAAGGTCGGCCAGGCGCTGCAATCCGCCCTTCCGTTCCGGACCGGCGGAAAGGTTCTGCTCGCCTGACAGGATTTCCCCGCTAAGGGGTTTCGTATCGCTGCCGCGCGCTCTTGATTGCCGTATGGTTCTGCTCAGCCCATCCGATCAGGGCTTTCATGGGGATGAGAAAGGATTGCCCCAGCTCCGTCAGCTCATATTCCACGCGCGGCGGCACCTCCGGATAGACGGTGCGCCTGATGAAGCCGTCCTGCTCCAGATGCCTCAACGTCTTGGAGAGCATCTGTTTCGAGATGTCCCCGATCTCACGCAGCAGCTGGTTGAAACGCTTCTTCTCGTCTTCCAACGCCTCGAGGGTGAGCAGGCTCCATTGATCGCCGATACGATCGAGCACGCCTCTGATCGGGCATCCCGCCCCAGGCCGCTGTTTCGGCTCGTCCGTTTCCCTGGACATGCTGCCTCCTCGGTCACTATCGGCTGACCTTGCCACCAAAACCTGCCTCCTTGCTCGACATGTCGAGGTTTCATAGACCAGCTCTCATAGTCTGCTTTCTAGACCATATCGCCGATCCATACCAAGGAGCTTGATACATGACACTCGGGAAATCGCTTTTCGCACTCGTCATTCTGGCGGGCGTCGCCGCGCCGGCCGGCGCTTTTGCTGAATCGGCCTCGCGGGATTTGAAGGTCGAGGAATCCAACCGGAAGCTGGTGGTGGAGTTCTACGACCGCTTCTTCAACAAACACGATCTGGAAGCCGCCTCGGTTGTCGCCGACGACTACCGGCAGCACAATCCGCAGGTTCCCGACGGCAAGAAACCTTTGATTTCCTTCTTCTCCGGCTTCTTCAAGGACAATGCCCAATCGAAGGCGGAGATCGTCCGTAGCGCCGCCGATGGCGATCTCGTCTGGCTGCATGTGCATGCGACGAACGGCGTCGACGACCGCGGCCAGGCCATCGTCGATATTTTCCGCGTCAAGGACGGCAAGATCGTCGAGCACTGGGACGTGATCCAGGCGGTTCCGAGCGAGGCTGCCAACAAGAACACGATGTTCTGAATTCTAGGGGGCCGGCTTGCGGCCGGCCCCGTCATTGGCGCCATGCGCCTGGTTCAGCCGTCTCATTGCTGCCGATTTCCGCTGCGCTGCTCGGTCAACATTCGCCAATGCCTGACGCCCATACGCCAAGATAACTGGCACCATCAATCGATCCCGATCAATCAATCCGGGGACGCTCCGATTTCGGCGTCGCCAGTCCGTGTTTGGCGAGTTCCAGTGTCAGGATACGTGTTTCGAGAAGGTTGAAGATGCGCAGCACCGCCTCGATCGCATCGAAGGGCTTCGTCAGAAAATCCTTCGCACCGAGCGAAAGCGCCCGTCTGCGCGTCGGCAGGGTCGCATCCGCAGTGAGCACCAGGATCGGCAGATAGCTGTTTTCGGGAATGAGCCTCGCAAAGGTCTCCAGCAGGGCGAAGCCGTCGAGATCGGGCATCATCAGATCGAGAAGAACGAGATCGACAGGATGTTCGCGGAAAAGCCGCAAGGCCTCGCGCGGTTCGGTGGTGCTGATCAGCGCGGTAAAGCCTTCGCGCTTGAGGATGCGCTCCAGCAGCGAGACATTGGCGGGCTCGTCGTCGACGATCAGGATTGTCGATCCTCGCACGATATCGGTGGAATCTGTCATGGACCCAATATTTCGTTGAAGCGATGCCGAACTGATATCAAGCAGCGCGACCAAATCAAAGGCGATGCCATTAAGGTGGGCTTCGCATCGCAGCCTGCCTTGCCTCTACCGACGCCGGCACGCGCGGCAGATCGATATGGAACGTGGCGCCGCCTTCCCGGTTGCTGAAGCCGAGCGTTCCGCCCATGGCATCCGTCAGATGTTTCGACAGCGCCAGTCCGAGACCGGTTCCCTCCTGGCTCATCCGTTCCGCTCCCAGCCGATCGAATGGCGTGAACAGCCGGGAGAGGCGTTCAGCCGGAATGCCGGGACCGGTATCGCTGACTTCGATGCGGATATGGCCGCCATCCATCGCGCGGTGGCTGACGGTCACGCTTCCTTGGGGGCGATTGTATTTCACCGCATTGGAGAGAAGGTTGAGGAACACCTGCAGCAGCCGCCGTCGGTCGGCGAGCACCGAAAGATCCGGCTCGGCCGGCTCGACGACCTCGATCGTGATCTGCTGCTTGCCGCAGAGCGGTCTTGCAAGCGACACGGCCTCATCGATCACCTCGGCGACGGGCTGTGCTTCGACCGCGAGATCCATGCGCCCGGCCTCGATCCTCGCCATGTCGAGAACCTCGTCGATGAGGCTGAGCAGATGCCGGCCGGCCCTCAAGATCTGCGCGACGCTTTCCCCGGACTCGGCATCGGTGACGTCCATTTCCAGAAGCTGCGCGAAACCGAGCACGGAATTCAGCGGCGTGCGCAGTTCGTGGCTCATGCGCGACAGGAATTCGCTCTTGGCATTGCTCGCGCGGATCGCATCCTCGCGCGCGGCAAGCAGGGCCTCTTCGATTTGCTTGCGCTCGGTAATGTCACGCGTGATCTTGGAAAAGCCGCGCAACCGGCCCGCCTCGTCATGGAGCGCGGTCACGACGACGTGCGACCAGAATTGCGCCCCGTCCTTGCGCACGCGCCAGCCTTCCGCTTCGGTGCGCCCATGACGGGTTGCTTTGGCAAGCTCTTCTGCCGGACATGTATCCCTGGTTTGAGAGGGATAGAAGCGGGAAAAATGCTGCCCGACGATCTCCTCGGCGCCATAACCGGTGATCCGCTCGGCGCCGGCATTCCAACTCACCACCCGCCCTGTCGTATCGAGCCCGAAGATGCCATAGTCGCTGACGCCTTCGACCAATTGCCGAAAGCGCTCCTCGCTCTCGGTCAGATCGGCCTCGCGTCTTTTCAGAAGGACGCTCGCATCTTCGAGCGCCTGTCCGAGGCTCCCCAGTTCATCGCGGAAGGGGTCCGCCACCGTCACGACCTCGCCTTGCGACAGCCGATGCGCCTCGGCTTTCAGCGCATGCACACGGCGCACGATGCTTGCCGAAAACAGGAAGACGGCGACGAGCGCGCCGGCAAAACCAAGAAAGCCGGCGGCGATCATCAGGCTTCGCGACAGAGTGCGAACCCGGTCCGCGGCCTCGGTTCTCGAGTGAAGCAGATCCGCCTCCCGCCGGCTCATCGCGTCGATCTCCTGTCTCAGCTCATCGAGGACCTGCTTGCCCTCGATGAGCTTGGCCGCAAGGTCCTCGCGTCCGCCGGCGCGCAGGGTATCGGCCTGTTTCAGGAGTTGGAGACGGTCGACTTTCGCGTCGACCAAGGCGCGGATGCGGTCGAGGCGCATCTTTTGCTCCCAATCCCGCAATCGGCGGCCGACCTCGTCGAGCACGACGGGCAGCCTATCCTCGGCGCGGTCGAAAGGATCGAGAAAATCACTTCTGCCGGTCAGCAGATAACCGCGCATCGCGGTGGCGGCTTCGGCGATCGAGGCGTGGATCTCCTGAATGCCCGATTGGATCTCCAGCGTCACCCGCACCTGATCCTCAGCAATCCGGCTTTGCCGGTCGGCCACGAAGACCGAGACAAGCGCCGCCAGCAGCAGCGCCAGCGGCACCGTGATGATGACGATGCCCTTTGCTCTGAGCGGAAGGTCGGCGAAGCGCCACGTCATCCCGTTCCCTGTCGTGGTCGCGGTCATTGCTGCTCTTTCGACGTTTCAACGAGCCCGCCGCGAACGGCCATGACTGCGGCCTGCGTTCGGTCCCCGGCATCCAGCTTGCTGATGATGCGCTCGACATGGATCTTCACGGTGCCAGGCGAAATCTTCAGCGCCCTGGCGATTTCCTTGTTGGTCAGGCCCTCGGCCACTTTCGCCAAGACTTCGCGCTCCCGGATCGTCAGCGTCTCCAGGGCGCTGCTGTTGGTCTGCGGCTTGGTGGCGGCGCGGCGCAGCAGCTTGGCGACCAGCGGACCGTCGAAGAAGGCGTCGCCCTGAAGGACGCGCCGGATCGTCCGGAGAATGTCTTCCCGGCTGGCATCCTTGAGCAGGTAGCCGGTGGCGCCGGCTTCGATCGCCGCTTCCAGATAATCCAGGCTGTCATGCATCGTGATGATCATGACGCGCGTGCCGGGCGACACGCGCCGGATCTCCCTCGTCGCGGCAAGGCCGTCCATACGCGGCATGCGGATGTCGAGGAGTGCCAGATCCGGCTTGTGCTGAGCTGCGGCCTCCACCGCCTCGACGCCGTCGCGCACGTCCCAGGCGACATGGAAATCGTCCTGGCCGCCGATCATGGCGATAAGGCCGGCGCGGGCGATGTCATGATCGTCGGCGACAAGGATCGATGCCGTCATTCTGATGGCGTCTCCTGCGCAAGAGGGGCTGCGGCGCGGAGATGCGTGCCGCCCGAAGATCCGGCCCCGATCTCGATGCGGCCGCCGAGCAGCGCCAGCCGTTCACGCATGCCGACGATGCCGAGCCGCCCGCCCCGCATCTGGGGATGGCGCAATTCGCCGATGCCTTTGCCATCGTCGATCACTTCGAGATGCGCTTCGCCCATGCCGTCCTCGAAGAGACGCACGACTAGCCGGCTTGCCTCGGCGTGCTTGATCACATTGGTGATCGCTTCCTGCGCGACGCGGTAGAAGATGATGCCGGTCGATGTCGGCCAGCGATCGGAGGCGGCATCGAGGTCGGCGATCACTTCGAGACCGTCGATCGCATCGAGACGCGTGCGCAGCGCCGCCGCGACACCGAGATCATCGAGTTCGGGCGGGCGAAGATCGGCTATAGCGGCCCTGAGATCGGCAACGGAATGGCGCGCCAATGCAGCGAGCTGGTCGATCTCCGGCTTCAGGGCATGCGCCTCGCCGATGCGGGCCGCAAGGTCTTGCAGGCGGTAGCTGAGGCCGGCGGCCAGTTGCGCCGAGCCGTCGTGAAGATCGAGCGCCACGCGCTGCCGCTCCTGTTCCTGCGCCTGGATCAACTGGGCCACAAGGGCCGCGAGTTCACTTCGCTGCCGCTGGAGATCGCCGAGAAGCGCCTGATTTTCCGCTGCCTGCCGATTGAGATTGTAGGCGTCGGCGAGCTGCCCGGCCACCACCTCCAATGTCTGCCGGTCGTCGGCATCGATGGCGCGGGCTTTCGACGAGCCGATGATCGTCAAACAGAGATCGGAGCCGTCCTGAGAGGCAAACAGGATGGTGTCGCTTTCCGGGCTCGTCGACTTACCCACCGTCAGCTGCACGGGCGCCTCTCCCTGCAATGAGGGGAAAACGAGCCTGGCGAGCGATGCTCCTGCGAAATCTGCAAGCCGGGACAGAACGTCCCGGGCAGCCGTTTCGAATGCCGCGGCATCGAGCAGGTTCTGCACTTCTATGATGAAACGCAGACGTGCCGCTCGCGCTTCCGCGGCCCGGTAAAGGGCTCGCAATTCCGCAACGTTTGGCGAATGCGTCGGACTTGTATCGTGCTCCATGCCCAACAGGACCGCTCCGAAGATGAATGACGCCGGCACGATAGTCATTCCGGCGGGAATGTCATCTATGCCGTTCGGCAGATCGGATCGAAGCCACCCGGCAGATGAGGCGGCAGCTCAGGATACTTAAATTGCTGGTCATGCGGTTGACCGATGCGATGTCCGCCGGAACCGCCACATAGGAAAGCCAAATGCGTACCATCATTGCTGCCGCTCTCGTTCTCGGTTTCGTTCAGGTCCAGTCGGCCGCGGCGGCTGCCGAAACCGCAGCCTGTGCGCCGACAAGCGAGGCGGAAATCGCCAAGCTCTTCGATCGCTGGAATACCTCGCTTGCGACGCTGAGCCCTCAGGAGGTCGCCAAGAACTACAGCGAAGATTCCGTGCTTCTCGCGACGCTGTCGAACAAACCTCGCCTGACCCAGGCCGAACGGATCGATTATTTCGAACACTTCCTGGCGAATGAGCCCAAGGGCCATGTCGACAGTCGCGACATCAAGATCGGTTGCAACTGGGCCGTCGACCTCGGCACCTACACCTTCACCATGAAGGACGGCTCGAAGGTTCCCGCCCGCTACACCTATACCTATGAGTTCAAGGACGGGAACTGGCTGATCACCTCGCACCACTCCTCGATGATGCCGGAGAAGTAAGGCCTCATGGCTTGCCGGTCCGGCAGGGAGATACCCCATGCGGGGTCTCCTGAGCCTGGCCTGCCGGTCATCTCCCCCACAGCTGTGAGATCGGCCCGACGCACCAGTTTCCCCAAAACAATTGGCATCGCAGTGCGACGAAACGGCGGAGGGTGGCCACGGCACGCCCTCTCCTTATTCCTTGCAAAGCCTGAGTAATCCGCGCCCGAAGCTTTGACGGCTAAGCGGGATCGGGAGTAGCATCCACGCGGCAGCGGCAAGGTGGTCAAAGCGGCCGGCGGTGGAGATGCAATGATGAAACACAGACCTTTCCTCCTGACGTTCGCGGCGCTCGCATTTTGTTCCGCATGGCCGATTTCTGACGCCTTCGCTGCTGCGCAGCCTATCTTCTGGAGCGCTTTACGGCCGGCCGATCAGCCCAAGGCGACGGTGCCGCTGTCGGGTAAGCCGGTGAGCGGTCCGCAGGGCGAAACACTCGCCTGGCACGGCGAGGAACATCCGATCGAATTGACGGGCTTCGTTCTGCCGATCGACCAGGATGGCGATCTTGTCTACGAATTCATGCTGGTGCCTTGGGCCGGAGCCTGCAGCCACATGCCTTCCCCTCCGCCCAACCAACTGGTTCGGGTCGTTCCGCAAGCGCCTTTGCACCTTACAAGAATGTACGAGACCGTCACCGTGACGGGTGCCCTGCAGCCCGGCCTGGATGAGGCGCAATTCTTCATGATCGACGGTAACCGCGTCCTCACCTACGGTTACAGCATGAGCTATGCCCAGGTAGCGACGGCGACGGCCACGACCGATCCCGATCTGCTGTCACTCTCGCCTTTCGGCATTCTGCCTCGCTAAAACGCACATGTGGCGCCACCCCGCGTCTGCGCGGTGAATGACTCCAATCAAAGCAAGGACGTCTCGCGCGCCTAAGGACTTGGGCGCAGTGGATCTCCGTGACATCACTCGGGTCGAGCCCGAGCACAGAGATGAGGGAGAAGAAGGGCTGCAGTGGAAGCGCAAACCGACCCAAAAGAGAAATGCCTGGGCGCAGCCGAAACTGCGCCCGGGCAAAATGCTACCGATCAGACGAGGTCGAAGCGGTCGGCATTCATGACCTTGGTCCAAGCGGCGACGAAGTCCCTGACGAACTTCCCCTTGGCGTCGGCCTGGCCGTAGACTTCGGCGAAGGCGCGAAGCTGCGAGTGCGAGCCGAAGATCAGGTCGACGCGGGTGCCGGTCCACTTGGCAGCGCCGGTCTTGCGGTCGCGGCCTTCATAGACGCCTTCCTTGCCGGCGAGGGGAACCCACTGCGTGCCCATGTCGAGCAGGTTGACGAAGAAGTCGTTCGTCAGCGTCTCGGGACGCGAGGTGAAGACGCCGTGCTCGGGGCTGCCTGCCTTCAGGACGCGCAGACCGCCGACGAGGACGGTCATCTCAGGTCCGGTCAGCGTCAGGAGCTGGGCGCGGTCGACGAGTGCTTCTTCCGGCTTCATGAACTGATGGCGCTTGTCGTTCACGTAGTTGCGGAAGCCGTCGATACGCGGCTCGAGCGCTGCGAAGGAATGCGCGTCGGTCTGGGCTTCGGAGGCATCCATGCGGCCCGGCGTGAAGGGCACGCTGACGGCGTTGCCGCCGGCCGCTGCCGCCTTCTCGACACCTGCTGCACCGGCGAGAACGATCAGGTCGGCGAGCGAGATCTTCTTAGCCCCGGTCTGGGCGGCGTTGAAGTCCTTCTGGATGCCTTCGAGAACGCCGAGCACCTTGGCGAGCTGCGCCGGCTGGTTGGCGTCCCAGTCCTTCTGCGGGGCAAGGCGGATGCGCGCGCCATTGGCGCCGCCGCGCTTGTCGGAGCCGCGGAAGGTCGAGGCTGACGCCCAGGCGGTCGAGACCAGTTCCTGCACGGTGAGGCCGGTGGCGAGAACCTTTTCCTTGAGGTCGGCAATGTCCTTGTCGTCGACGAGCGGATGGTCGACGGCCGGGATCACATCCTGCCAGATCAGGTCTTCGGCCGGAACTTCCGGGCCGAGATAGCGTACCTTCGGTCCCATGTCGCGATGGGTCAGCTTGAACCAGGCGCGGGCGAAAGCGTCGGCAAACTGGTCTGGATTCTCGAGGAAGCGGCGCGAGATCTTCTCGTAGGCCGGATCGAAACGCAGTGCCAGATCGCTCGTCAGCATGGTCGGCAGGTGCCTCTTCGAGGCGTCGTAGGCATCCGGAATGGAGGCTTCGGCGTTCTTGGCCTGCCACTGCTTCGCGCCGGCCGGGCTCGTCGTCAGTTCCCATTCGAAGGCGAAGAGGTTTTCGAAGAAGTAGTTGCTCCACTTGGTTGGCGTCTGCGACCAGGTGACCTCGAGGCCGGCGGTGATGGCATCCTTGCCGACACCGGTGCCGAACGAGCTCTTCCAGCCGAGGCCCTGATCCTCGATCGCGCCGCCTTCCGGCTCGGGGCCGATCAGGGACGGGTCGCCGGCGCCATGCGTCTTGCCGAAGGTGTGGCCGCCGGCGATCAGCGCCACGGTCTCTTCGTCGTTCATCGCCATGCGGGCGAAGGTTTCGCGGATGTCGCGGGCGGAAGACAGCGGATCGGAATTGCCGCCCGGGCCTTCGGGGTTGACATAGATGAGGCCCATCTGCACGGCGCCGAGCGGTTCGGCCAGCTCGCGCTCGCCACTGTAGCGTTCGTCGCCGAGCCAGGTGCCTTCAGGACCCCAGTAGAGTTCTTCCGGCTCCCAGACGTCGGCGCGGCCGCCGGCGAAACCGAAGGTCTTGAAGCCCATGGATTCGAGCGCGACGTTGCCGGTGAGGATCAGAAGGTCGGCCCAGGAGATGCGGTTGCCGTATTTCTGCTTGATCGGCCAGAGCAGGCGGCGGGCCTTGTCGAGGTTGGCATTATCAGGCCAGCTGTTGAGCGGCGCGAAACGCTGCTGGCCCTGGCCGGCGCCACCGCGGCCGTCGGTGATGCGGTAGGTGCCCGCGCTGTGCCAGGCCATGCGGATGAAAAGACCGCCGTAGTGACCGAAATCAGCCGGCCACCAGTCCTGCGAATCCGTCATCAGTGCTTGAAGATCCTTCTTCAGGCCGTCGAGATCGAGCTTCTTGAACTCTTCGGCATAATCGAAGGCCTGGCCCAACGGATCGGCGCGGCCGGAATTGTGATGAAGAATCTGAACGTTCAGCTGGTTCGGCCACCAGTCACGATTCGTCCTGGCAGTCGGAGCCTTATGCGTATGTGCAACAGGACATTTGCCTGCGCTGTCAGTGGGGTTGTCCATGATCGTCTCCTTCATTGCTTGATTTGTCTGCCCGTCGAAAAAGATGAGCCGAGCCGGCGCCCGCTCTCTCCCCTGCAGTCTTCATATCGGAAGCGTTTAATAATTTTAAGTTGGATTTACTGATCGTTGCGATAAGCTGAGCTTATGAAGAATCTTACCCTGAAACAGCTGCGTTATTTTGAAGCCCTGGCAAGGGATGGCCGCTTCCGACGTGCTGCCGACGCCTGTGCCATCTCCCAGCCTGCGCTCTCAATGCAGATCAAAGAACTTGAGCAAGAGTTGGGCAACGAGCTCTTCGAGCGCAGTGCGCGCGAGGTGAAGCTCACTCCGTTCGGCCAGACCTTCGCGCTGCGGGTCCGCGATATCCTGCGCGCCGTCGACGAGCTTGGGGAGCTGGCGCGCGCCTCGCGCAATTCCTTCCTGACGCGGCTGCGCATCGGCATCATACCGACGATCGCACCTTATCTGCTGCCTGTCATCATCAACGACCTGAACAGGACCTTCGCCGGCATCCAGATCGAGGTGCGCGAGACGCAGACGGCGAAGCTGGTTCAGGAACTGGCGCAGGGTCAGCTGGATATGGCGATCGTTGCGCTGCCGGTGTCGGAACCCTCCCTCACGGAACTCGAGCTCTTCAAGGAAGAGTTCGTGCTGGTCAGGCGACATGAGGACGAGGGCAAACCGGTGCCGGAACGCGAGGCGCTGCGCGAAATGCGGTTGCTGCTGCTCGAGGAAGGCCACTGTTTTCGCGATCAGGCCCTGTCTTTCTGCAAGATAGGGGCGGCTCGGCCCCGCGAAGTCATGGAAGGCAGTTCGCTTTCCACTCTGGTGCAGATGGTCAGTGCCGGCATCGGCATCACCTTGATTCCGGAGATGGCCGTTCCGGTGGAAACACGCTCGGCGCGTGTGTCGATTTCCCGATTCCCGTCTCCGCAGCCGTCGCGCACGATTGGCATGGTCTGGCGCAATTCGACACCGATGGCCAAACAGCTGCTGCAGGTTTCCGAGGCGGTCCGCCGGTCGGCCGAGACGATGCGCGAACAGTCTATCGTCCGCTGATGGGCCGGGCGGCTCGCTTCAGGGCCGCCGCTTGAATGTATGCTCGGCTGCCGGAAACTGTCGCGACCGGACTTCGTCCGCATAAGCAGCGGCGGCCGCCGCGATCCTCTTGCCCAGTTCGTCGTAGCGCTTGACGAAACGCGGGGTGAAATCGTTGAAGAGCCCGAGAATGTCGTCGGAGACCAGAACCTGGCCGTCGCAGGCCGAAGAGGCGCCGATACCGATGCTCGGTATGTGCATGGCGGCCGTTACCTCGCGGGCGAGCGGCTCCACCGTGCCCTCGATGACGACGGCAAAGGCGCCCGAGCCGCCGATGGCGTGTGCGTCGCGCCGGATCTTCGACGTCTCGTGTTCGGAATGGCCGACGGAACGATAGCCACCTGCGGTCTGGACCTGCTGCGGCATCAGACCGATATGCCCCATGACCGGGACACCCCGCTTCGTCAGAAAGGCGATGGTCTCGGCCATCTCCTCGCCGCCCTCCAGCTTGACGGCATCGCAGCCGGTTTCCTGCAGGATTCGGACGGCATTGCGGAAGGCGACCTCTTTCGATTCCTGATAACTGCCGAACGGCATGTCGACGACGACGCAGGCCTTGCCGACGCCGCGCATCACCGCCTTGCCGTGCGCGATCATCATGTCGAGCGTGACGCCGATGGTGGTCTCCATGCCGTAGAGCACCATGCCGAGTGAATCCCCGACCAGCAGGAGATCGCAATGCTCATCGAGCAGCCGCGCCATCGGCGTCGTATAGGCGGTCAGGCAGACGATCGGCTTGCCGCCCTTCATCGCCAAGATGCGGGCTGGCGTAAGGCGCTTCTGAATTCCGGCGGCGCTCATCTGGCCACTCCCTTTCCCGGCAAGCTCCGCCCGCCGATAATGCGGTTGCCCCCGGCGACCCTGTTGCCCCCGGCAATCCTGTTGTCACCGATAACCCTGTTGTCGAGAAGCCGTGTCGAGCCGACCCGAACGAAGAGTGCGATGACGACGGGTTCCGCAATCGACGTGACCGGCTGCAGTGTCGAGGCATCCCTGACGGCGACGACCTCCGGCTTTGCCAGAGGCTCGCGATTGAGAAACGCCGTGAGCTTGGCCTCGAGCTTCCCCGGATCGGTAAGGCCGCCGGCGACCAGACGCTCCGCCTCGTCGAGGGTCTGAGGAACGATTACGGCGGCACGCCGCTCCGCTGCGCTGAGATAGACGTTGCGCGACGACAAGGCGAGGCCGTCGGCGTCCCTGACCGTCGGCACCGATATTACCCGCACCGGCACGGCCAGATCGTCCACCATGCGCTTGATGATGACGACTTGCTGGTAATCCTTCTCTCCGAAATAGGCGGTCTGCGGCTGCACGATGTTGAAAAGCTTGCAGACGACAGTGGCGACGCCGGCAAAATGCCCGGGGCGTACCGCCCCCTCGAGTTCGCAGCCGAGATCGGGAACGTCGACGACAGTCAGCATCGGGCGGGGATACATGTCCTCGACGCCAGGCGAAAAGAGGAAATTGACGCCGGCCTGTTTCAGCATGGCGGCATCGCGTTCCAGATCGCGCGGATATTTGCTGAGGTCTTCCGCCGGGGCGAACTGCAGTGGATTGACGAAAATCGAGACGACGACGATGTCGTTCTCAGCGCGCGCACGCGCGACGAGCTCCATATGACCGGCATGGAGATAGCCCATCGTCGGAACGAGGCCGACGGTTCGCCCCTGCCGCTTCAGTGCATCGAGCGTGTGGCGCAGCTCGTCAATACTCGAGAAAACCCGCATATATCCTCCCCGCGGCCGGTCACTCCATCTTGGGCGCGGATATGAAGTGTAATCGATGTGACAGGTCAATGCATATTTCTCGATAAAAACGATTAGATGCAACGGCAGCCGATGACACCAGGCGATGTCGACCCCGGAAACGCCATTTCACCACACGGGCTCCCATACCGCTCCTCACCGGCTTGCAGTGGAACCGACGATGTGCGACTTCCGTTACTCGCCCTGTCCGTCAAGATACCATCACAGTCGGTCGCTATGGACGTTACATGGAGGACGCATGGACAAGCCCTGGAAGATCAGCCGCGGACCGATTGCGGCAACCGAGCTCGACGTGGAGAAGGCAAACGCGATCAACATGCTGTTGATCCGGCCGGTCGGCGTCCTTCCGGCCAAGTCGGGAGATGCGATCCGTCCCTTTGCCGTCGGTCTTTTCAACGAGTTCCGTCCGCTCCTGAAGCCCGATGCCGGCGTCACGACCCTGCGACGGGCGACCGCGGCCTATGTCCACTGCCGGCGCTACTATTTCGCCAGCGCCCAGCCCGATTCCATGCGCCATGGCCTTGACGGCGAACCCGTCGAGCCACTGTCGCCCGAAGACCGGCTGGTCGCGCAAAAACGTTTCCTGAGTCTCAAACAGATCACCGGCAAAGCCGACGCGCCAGAGCAGGCAGCACCGGTTCCCGCTCCCCTGTTGAGCAAAAGCGAACAGATCCGCGCGGCCCTCCTCGGCAAAAGGAACGCCGTCAGCTAAAGCACCCCATATCTGGCTGCAGTCATTGCGCGTTCTTGCGCAAGGCGATTCTACGAGATCGATAGAACAGTATCGTATTCCGCGGCGAATAATATCTGTGTGCGGCCGGCGGCTGTGGTTTCCTCCACCATCGCCGCGTTCTGCCGGGTTACCGAATTGGGCAGGGCGCAGGCCAACACGCGGACCTATCGCGACGCAGCTTGAGCGCATTCGGGGTCGGGGGCGCGGAAAACGCGCCCCCGACCGAAGCCCGGCCGAAGGGGAGGGGGCAATCGGCCGGGTCAGTTCAGCGCGGCTTCGCCTGACGTGATCCGCTGTTCGTCTGCGGCGAACAAGTGAACCGCATCGTGGATCGGCGCAATCTTCAGCACCTCGCCGGGTGCCGCCCTGATCCGTTCCCGGAAGACGCAGGTCAGCGTCTGCGTTCCCAGCCGGACGATGACCAGCGTCTCAGAACCCGTAGGCTCGACGACCACCGTCGTGACCTCGATCCCGCCGGGGTCCAACTGGATATGCTCGGGACGAATGCCGTAGGTCACGGCTGCGGGCGGACGTCGCTCGCTCGGCAGCAGCAGGCCGTCGGCAGTTCGAAACCCGTCTTCCGTCATCTTGCCCGCGATGAAATTCATCGCCGGGGAGCCGATGAAGCCGGCAACGAAAAGGTTGTTCGGACGATCGTACAATTCCAGCGGAGAGCCTGACTGCTCGATCAGCCCATCCTTCATGACGACGATCTTGTCGGCCATGGTCATGGCTTCGATCTGATCATGGGTGACATAGATGGTCGTCGTCTGCAGCCGTTGATGCAGTTCCTTGATCTCCGAGCGCATCTGCACCCTGAGTTTGGCGTCGAGGTTCGACAAAGGCTCGTCGAACAGGAAGACGGCCGGATCCCGCACGATTGCCCGCCCCATCGCCACCCGCTGCCTCTGGCCGCCGGACAGCTGTTTCGGATATCTTTCCAGAAGGCTCTCGAGACCGAGGATCTTGGCGGCATTGCCGACCCGCTGGTCGATCTCCGTCCTTGGCATTCGTTTCAGCCGCAACGAAAAGCCCATGTTCTTCGCGACGGTCATGTGCGGGTAGAGCGCGTAATTCTGGAACACCATGGCGATATCCCGATCCTTGGGCGCAAGCTCGTTGACGATATGCTTGCCGATCTGAATCTGCCCTGAAGTGATGCCCTCGAGACCTGCGATCATTCGCAGAAGCGTGGATTTGCCGCAGCCCGAGGGGCCGACCAGCACGACGAACTCGCCGTCGCCGATGTCGACCGATACGCCTTTGATGGCTTTGAACGCACCGTAGTCCTTGCGCGCATTGTTGACCGAAACATGGGCCATAACAGTCCTCCCGAAATTGCCGTCAAAGTCCGTTCAGGACATTTCTCAAATAATCGAGCCCGAAGCGCTCGCCCTCTTTTCGCGCGGCTAAGTCCTTGCCTGGCCAGCCATAGGCGGCATCCTCGTGTTCTATGGACAGCGTGCCATCGAAGCCGGAGCTACGCGCCTGGCGCAGGAACCTCGGCCAATCGATGAGGCCGAGCCCGGGCAGCTTGTATTGCCACCAGCCTTTGCCGTGATAGCCGACAGCCTGCAGCATTTCCGGATCGATGGCCGTGTCCTTGGCATGAAGGATGGCAATGCGGTCCTTCACCGCCTCCATCGCCTGATAGGGATCGACGCCGATGCGGATGAGGTGCGAGGGATCGAATTCCAGGCCGAAGCGGGGATTGTCGATCCGCCGAAAAAGCTCCTGCCACCCTTTCGGTGTCGTGCCGATGAAATTGTCCTTCGGACCCGGCCAGTTCTCGATCGCGAAGGTGAGGCCGCTCGATTGCGTCTGCGCAATCAGCCGGTTTGCGAATTCGGCGAAGTCATCATAATTGGCTTCGTCGCTGGCCGTGTCGTCCCGGCCCGGGAAGATCACGAAGATCGGAACGTCCGCTTCTCCAATCGCACTGGCAAATTCGGTGGTCTTTGCTCGAAGTTCCTGGCGTCTTGTCCGGTCGGCATCGAGCTGGTTGCCGAAATAGGTGATCGACGACACGAAGAGGCCGCGGCCGCGTGCAAGCGCGACGGCGCCCGTCACCTGGTCGGGTGTCTTGATATGGCCGCCGACATCGATCTCGATTGCGTCGAAACCGGCCGACGCGGCGAAATCCACCACTTCTTCCAGGGGACGATCACTGAATGTCGAGGTGTAAAAGCCGATCTTCACCAAAGTTCTCCGATCTTCACCAAAATCCCTGGGGCCTAGCCGGCCGTTTCAATTGTTCAGGCGATCCATATTCTTGAGTGGCGAACGTGTGCGTTGAGCAGCATCGGCCGATGCGAGCATCAGGGCCGCCGCCATCGGCATGACCGCCGCCCCCATGGCCGAAGCATCCTCTCCGAGCGAGGCACGGTGAAGCGAGGGAAGGTTGGTGTCCTCGGCGTCGAGATGCTCGTGCACATACCGCAGCAGCTCGTCGACGATACGGATCGGCAGCCGGCCGCCGACAAGGACGGCATCGGGATCGACGATCATGCCGATATGCTTGACGGCGACGGCCAGATGCGCGCTCATTTCCTTCAGCCACTGTGAAACCAGGCGCCTGCCCTGTGCATCCAGCGTCAGCAGATCGTGGGGAACGCTGACCTCGACGCCGTGCCGGGCAAGAAAATCATAGAGGAAAAACAGCGAGAATATCTCGCCGAGAAGCTGGACCTTGTGTGCCTTCTCGTCCCGGTCATCGGCAATTGGGAGCCAGCCGATCTCGCCGCTGAGGCCCATGGCGCCGCGATGACCGTTGCCGTCAAGCACCAGGCCTCCGCCCGGGCAGGCATTGATGGCGATGTAGAAGAAGCTGCTGCTTTCAGCACCCAATCCGTAATCGAGTTCGGCAAGGGCCGCGGCATTGGCTTCGTTTTCGATGAAGACAGGATGCTGCGTCAGGTTCTCCAAAGCAGCGCGCACATCGAATGAAGTCCATTCCTGATAGGTGTCGGGCTTGCCGAGGAGCGAAATCTCGCCGAGCCAATCCGGCATGGCGAGACCGATACCGGCCAGGCGCGCGTCGTCGATCAGGCGGCTGCGCTGGAAATGCGAAATCGCATCGGCGGTGAGCTGCAGGAATTCCGCCGGCAGGATGAAGCGCTTTTCGTGATGCACGCGGGCACGGACATTGCCGACGGCATCAACGGCCAAGATCGTCAGATGGTCGCGATCGATGTTGATGCCGATGGCAAAACAGGCATCCGGATTGATCTCGAGTTCGATTGCCGGCTGGCCGCGCAGGCCGTGTCGCCGGCGGGCTTCCATGATCAGGCCTTCGTCCAGCAGGCGATCGACGATCCGGGCGATCGCCGGTTTGGTAAAACCCGTCCGCCTGGCGATTTCGGCGCGCGAAATCGGCGCCTGGCGATGGATGCAGCGCAGGACGACCGCCCTGTTATGCTCGCCGGCATCTTCGACATTGGCGCCGGTCAGATCCGGGGACAGCCTGGCGCCGAGCGTCTGGTTCATCGGGTCAAATCCTTCATCGCGCATGGAGACCGAACCGACCCTCATCCCTTGACGGCGCCGCTGGTCATCGCGCCGAGGATCAGCCGCTGCAGCGACAGAAAGGCCACGATCGCCGGAACGACCGAGATCAGGCAGGCGGCGGCAAGCAGTTGAATGGACGAGTCGGTTTGCATGCCGCGGAAGTTAAAGATTCCGACGCCGATCGGCATCAGGTCATTTTTCGTGAGCAGCAGGAAAGGCACCAGGAATTGCGACCAGCCGGCAATCACCGTGATGATGAAGACCGAGGCGATGCCCGGCGCCGACAATGGCAGGATGATGCGCCAGAACACCGAAAACCGGTTGCAGCCGTCGATCATGGCGGCTTCGTCGAGGCTGCGCGGGATGCCGTCGACCGTGCTCTTCAAGAGCCATGTCGCCAGCGGAACGCCGAGCGCGATATAGACCATGACGACGGCAAAATGCGTATCCAGCAGACCGAGCCGGTTCATGTAGCGGTAGAGTGGCACCATGATGACAAGCGGCGAGATCATCTGGAAGAGAAGCAGCGCCATCATCGACAGGCCTTTGCCGCGGAATTGAAACCGGGAAAAGGCGTAGGCTGCGGGCAATGCCACGATCAGCACGCCGAAGCCGCTCAAGGCTGCAAGCTTGAGGCCGTTCCAGAGATAGAGCGGAAAATAGCTGTTGTTCAGGACGGTGATGAAATTGTCGATGGTGGGATTGTTCGGAATATACCGCGCCACGCCGCGATAGATCTCGCGCTTGTCACGCATCGCCATCGACAAGAGATAGGTGAGGGGCCCGGCGAAGAATACGAACATCGCCAGCATGAACAGGTAGCTGAAGAAATCGCCGAGCCGCGTTCCTGTCCGTCCGCTCATTGCTCTTCCTCCTTCGGCAGGAATGACGCGTAGACGAAGGCAAGTCCGAGGCTGATGATCAACATAAGCACGGAAAGCACGCTGCCGCCGGAGAGGTCGTAGTTTCTGAAGACGATATTGAAGACGTAGAGCGAGATCACCTCGGTCGCGCGCCCCGGTCCGCCGCCTGTCAGCGTGATGATCGCATCGAAAGTATTCACGGTCTGGATGGTGATGAGGATCATGTTGACGAGGATTGCGGCGCGCAGCTGCGGAAGCGTCACGAAGAAGAACTGCTGCGATGCGGTTGCGCCGTCCACCTCCGCCGCTTCGTAGAGCGAGGGATCGATCGCCTTCAGTGCCGCATACATGACGACCATCGAAAAGGCCGTGCCGCGCCAGATGTTCGATATCAGCGTCGACCATGGCGCCATGGCCGGATCGGAAAGCCAGGCGACAACAGGCAGATGCATCAGCCGCAATATGCTGTTCAGCGCGCCGTAAGGCGCTTCGGAAAAGAGCATCTGCCAGATGATGCCGCCGGCAATACCCGGCACGACCCAGGCGACGAGCGCTGTCGTCCTCAGGATGGTGGTGCCGAACAGGCCGCGCTTTTCGCCGCGAATGACCGTGACGGCGACCGCCAGGCCCAGGATCTGCTGGCCGATCACGCTGCCGCCGACGAAGATCAGGGTTGCCCAAAGAATGTCGGGCAGCTGCGGCGAGCTCAGCGCATTGGTGATCGACCCGAGCGTATATTCCTGATTGTCGCCGATCAGCGTCGCATTGGTGAAGGAGAGTCGGAAAACGTCGATGACGGGATAGAGGTAGAAGATGCCGATGACGACGATCACGGGCATGATCCAGGGCAGGGGCGCGCCGGCGAAACGACGCATGAACGTTCTGCTTTGAGGCGGGCTGTCAGCCTCGATGGCAATGGGGCTCATTGGGCCTCTCTGTCCGGGTTGGCAATGTCGACGGCGCCTGAGGGCAGGCGCCGTCGCGATTGGAAGCGTCACGGACGCCCGGCACTACAGCCGCTTGTAGGCCTCCAATGCGGCGTTGAAGGCGGCATTCAAAGCGTCTTCCGGTGTCTTGGTCCCCGAGAGCACGTCGCCCATCATGATCTGGATCTGGTTGGAGATCTCGGGATAGATCGGTACGCCGGGGCGCGCCTGGCCGTCGACCAGAGCCTTGGCGAAGGTCTTGTTGGCTTCGGTGGAGAAGACCTCATACTTGTCGAAGAGCGACTTTCTGGTCGGCAGCTGCTGCTGTAGCGCATTTGCCGGCCCCATATAGACCTCGCGTGCAAGGTTTGCGCACATCTCGATCTTGTCCTTGTCCTTGCTGAAGGAGGCGATCGTCCAGCCGCCCGTGCCGGTCGAGAGTTGATCGGCCGCGGGGCCGGGGATCGGTGAGAAGGTCCAATTCTTGAACTCGTCTTCTTCAAGCGTCGTCTTCAGCTGCGCATATTGCCAGTTGCCGCCGATGAAGAGTGCCGTCGTTCCCGCTGCCGCCGCAGCATTCATGTCGTCATAATTCGCGATCGTGGTGACGCGTTTGGGCGCGGCGCCGGAATCGACGAGATCCTTGAAATAATTCAGCGCCTTCAGGAATTTCTCCTTGTTCTCGCCTTCGCCGAACACAGGCTTGCCGCTATCGTCGACGAGCTTGCCGCCCAGCGCCCAATAGTTCGCCAGCCAGTCGAAGGTCGTACCTTCCCAGCGTCCGCCGTTGAAGAGAACGCCTTCCATGCCTTCCTTGGTGGAGGCGAGCGCAGCCTTTTTCAGGTCGTCCCAGGTCTGCGGCGCATCTGATACAATCGACTTGTTGCGGTAGAGCACACGAAGATCGGTATCCCACCACCATGCGCGGACCGTCTGGTCCTTATCGGTGATGCCGCTGCGGATGAAGGGGAAGAGGTCGTCCACTTCCTCCTTCGAAAAATACGGCGTGAAGTCCGCCAGCACGTGATTGACCATGAACTGCGAGAGCACGAAGGAGTCGACCGCGGCGCAGTCGGGCGCGTTGCCGGCCTTGGCCTGCTCCAGCATCTTGGCCTGTTCCGTGCCGATATCCGACGACATGAACTGCATCTGCAATTTCCAGTCGGGATGCTTCTTGATGAAATCGACGAAGAGCTTCTGATAGCCCTCGGCGATGGCCGGATCCGAATTGTTCGGACTATCGTTCGTCAGGCGGACGACGAGGGATTTTGGCGCATCGGCAAGGCCGATCCTGTCCTTGGTGGCAAGTTCCTGGGCAAATGACGTGGATGCTGAAAATAACATTGTGCTCAGCGCAAATGCGCTGACGGTGGCGCTCTTCATGATGGGTCTCCTCCCCATTTGAACGAATACAGCCTGGCGGTCGGTTGACCTCTCCTCAATTCCGTGCTGCATTAATTAGATTAAGTTACTTTGATTTGATGTCAAGCCACAGCTTGGAAGGCCAGAGCCTGGGAGGTTGAGATGCTGGCGACAATCAACAGCAGCTAGCGCATAATTTCCGAAAATCGAGATCGATTTCTGGAAAAGGATCCGCGCCATTAAAGCGATGGAGCGTGCTGTCGGGCGCGTGGCGCATCGACCGAAATTTTCCTGAAGAAGAGGACGAGGCGATCGCGGATGGCCGCGATGGCAGGAGTGCGATTTTGCCCGGCCGCGCTGCCGGAATCAGCTCTGACACACCCGCGTCCGATAGGACGCGCCAAGGGAGGATAAGATGCGTTTACTCATTCTCGGTACCGGCGGCATGGCCAACCAGCATGCCGCCAACTTCAAGGCGATCGAAGGCGTCAGCGTCGTGGGCGGCGTCGACGTCGTCCCGGAAAGGCTTGCCGCCTTCTGCACCGAACATGGCATCGCCAACCATTTCACGTCTCTTGAAGAGGCGCTCGCCTGGGGCGAGTTCGATGCGGTGGCGAACGTCACGCCTGATAGCATCCACCACCCGACGACGCTTGAGGCGATCGCCGCTGGCAAGCATGTCTTCTGCGAAAAGCCGCTCGCCACCGATGCACTCAAGGCCATGGAGATGACCGAGGCGATCGAACGATCGGGCAAGGTCGGCATGGTCAATTTCACCTATCGCAACTCGCCCGCCCTCCAGAAAGGCCGGCAGATGGTGCTCGCCGGCGAAATAGGAGACGTGCGCCACGTCGAGGCGTCCCATCTGCAAAGCTGGCTGGTCGGCCGTCACTGGGGCGATTGGAAGAGCGAAAGCAAATGGCTGTGGCGGCTGAGCAAGAAGCATGGATCGAACGGCGCGCTCGGCGATATCGGCATCCATATCGTCGATTTCGCCTCCTACGGTTCCGGCCTCGACGTCGCCCATGTCTTCGCGCGGCTGAAAACCTTCGACAAGGCGCCGGGGCACAAGATCGGCGAATATGATCTAGACGCCAATGACAGCTTCACGATGAATGTCGATTTCGCCAATGGCGCGATCGGGACGATCCAGGCGACGCGCACGGCGGCCGGACAGATGGATCAGCTGCGTCTCCGGGTCTATGGCGAAACCGGCTCGATCGAGATGATTTACGATACCGGAAAGTCGACGCTTCGCGCCTGCCTCGGCGAAGACGTGCACACGGCGACCTGGCGCGACGTGCCGTTCGATCCGGTCGAGACGAATTACCAGCGTTTCGTCCAAGCCGTGCGGGCGGGCAGGACGCAGGAACCTTCCTTCCGCCGCGCCGCCAATATCCAGAAAGTCCTGGATAAGGCGCTGGCCTCCGATCTTAGCCACACCGATGAAGCGCTCGGCTGAGCCGGCTCTCAAGCGGAAGCCGGCGGCAGCAGTAAAGTGTTGAGGAAGGGCAGGAGGGCAGCCCCCAGCGCAACGCCGCCGCCGCTGAAGCTCGCCGGTTTCATCGGCGAAATCCAGGGTGTCAGCAACGGTCTCGTGGAGGTGTCGCGGCGCTCGATCGAAAGCTGATGGATCAGCGCTTCGATCACGCCCTGCGGCAGATCGCTGCCGATCATGACGACGCTCGGGGCAAGGAAGCCGGCCATGGCGATGATCGGATCGAGCAGATGGCCGGCGGCCTCCCGTATCCATTGCGACAGCGATGGCGAGGAGATTTCCTCGCCCTTCAGCAGGCGGGTGAAGTCCTGGTCGCCGATCCGCGATCGTAGTGACTCGAAACCGACGACGGTGTTCAGCTGAACATTGTCCGGGCCGGTCAACATTTCGCCGATGCTGCCCGCCCTGCCATGCACGCCGGAATAAGGAATGCCGCGGATGAGAAAACCGGCCTGGATGTCGTCATCGATGATGATCATCGCCAGTCCGCCTTCCCTGGCGGAGCTGCCGATCGTGCGTTCGGCGAGAAGGCTCGCCGTGCATTCGTTCTCGACATAGGGACGCGCAATCGTCGACATGGCGGCGATTTGATCGCTTTGTTCGTCCGTCCAGTCGTTGGCGGCGATGCCTAGGCCGATGATCGGCAACATCGCGTGGCGATCGACCATGTCCCTGACGGCCGCGTGCACCAGCTTGACCTTGTCTGCTGGCTCCAGGCCGAAATAGACCCGGTCATGCACCTGGCCGCTGAGATCGATGAGCACCATCTCGCCGCGCCTCTGGCGAAGCTTGACGCCGATCGAGAAAGCGCCTTCCGGGCGCAGGGCAAATTCGGTCGCCGTCGCACCGCCGCCCGAGCCGTTGCGGCGGTTGGAGGTGACGAGCTTCTCCTCGGCCAATCGGCGGAGAATATTGGTAATGCCCGGGCCGGTCAGGCCGCAATGGCGGCCAAGCTCCATTCGCGTCAGCGGACCATGGCGGCGGATGGCTTCCAGGATGACGCGAATGTTTCGATCGGCGATTTCACCGGATCGCAGACCGACTGTTTTGGCACGCGGGGCGCCCGTGTCCTGGGTTTGAAGCCGACGCGGCCCTGATCGAAGATACCGCATGGTCGCCGTCCTTAGAGCTACAAGACGCTTGTGTATCACGCCTGCGTCCACCGCAATGAATTTCTTACGGGCTTGACGGGAAATCAAAGTTACTTAATCTAAAGCTCTCGGAATTGCTTGGAGGAGGAGACCGGGCAAATCGCGATGCCGGTCGCACCATCTTCATCTCCCAAAACTATGACCACGGATTGTCGCCGTCGATTTTCAATAGGATAAGCCATGCCTCTGACCATTGCCCAGCGTCTCGATCGTCTGAAAGTCCGCATTGCCGAGCTCGCTCATTGGCGGGATCGACACAGTGCTGCGATCGACGGCTGGACCTTCGAGGGCGAGCCGATCGCACATCACCAGGATTGGCCGCACCGCCAGGGGGTGGTGCATTTTGCTGCAACCGCCGAGGCACCCGAAGCGTGGCCTCTCGACGGTATTCGCCTGCAGCTCGATCTCGGTGGCGAGAGCCTGATTACGCTGAGCTATCCCGACGGCGAGACGGAAACATTCGGTCTCGATCCCTATCATCAGGAATTCCCGCTGAAGGGCCGCCGCTTTTCAATCGCAACGGAAACCGTCGCCCGTTTTCCGTTCGGCGAGCCCAATCGCGCACCGCGGCTCAACAAGGCCCGGTTTATTTGGCTCGACGGTCCCGCTCACCGTCTGCATCTTTTGTTGAAGCAGGTTGCCGAGGCGATCGAGGTGCTCGGCGAGCATGAAGTCGTGCCGCATCTGATGGATGCCGCCGAGCATGCGCTGCGCAGCCTCGACTGGCCGTCGGATACGGCGGCTTACATCTCCCGCACGTCAGGCGCGGTCATGCAGCAGAAAATCTGGGAACTGCCGGAGCTTGAAGCTAATCCGGCGGGCCTCACGGACGAGCAAAGCGCTTCGGCAGCTACGGCCTTCGAGGCTCTGACGGCGCGGCTGAAGGAGCTGCAGAAGCGCTTTCCGCCGAATGGAGAACTGCTGCTCACGGGGCATGCGCATATCGATCTCGCCTGGCTCTGGCCCTATCGCGAGACGCGGCGGAAAATGCGACGCACCTTCAATACGGCGCTGTCGCTGATGGAGCGCTCCGATGATTTCCGTTTCAATCAATCGACCGCCCATTATTACGCGCAGATGGAAGAGGAAGACCCGGACCTTCTCGAGCGCATCAAGCAGAAGGTCGCCGAAGGTAAGTGGGAAACCGTCGGCGGCATGTGGGTGGAACCCGACACGAACATGCCGACCGGCGAAAGTCTCGCCCGTCAGGTTCTCTACGGCCAGCGTTATTTCGAGAAGACCTTCGGCACGCGCCATACGGTCTGCTGGCTGCCGGATTGCTTCGGCTTCTCCGGCGCGCTGCCGCAGATCCTGAGACAGGGCGGCATCGACAGCTTCTTCACGATCAAGGTCAATTGGAGCGAGACCAACCATATTCCCTCCGATCTCTTCTGGTGGAAGGGGCTCGACGGCAGCCGGGTGCTGACCCATACGTTCGACAATCCGATGCAGGGTTACAACGGCTTCGTGCAGCCCGATTGCTTCGTGCCGACATGGAAGAATTTCCGCGGCAAGACGCAGCACGATACGTCGCTTCTGGCCGTCGGCTACGGCGACGGCGGCGGCGGCGTCACGCCGGAAATGGTCGAGCGCGAAGTGCAGCTGCGCGATTTCCCGGCGATCCCGCAGGCACGCTGGGGCACCGTCAAAAGCTATTACGAGCAGGCGCACCGCACTGCCGGGGAAAAGACCCTTCCCGTGTGGGACGGTGAAATCTATCTCGAACTGCACCGCGCCACGCTGACGTCGCAAAGCGGCGTCAAGCGCAAGCATCGCCAGGCCGAACGTGCGCTGATCACCGCGGAAACCATCGCTTCACTGGCGCATATGCTCGGAGCAGGCAGGCCCCAAAGCCTCGAAGCCGATTGGCGCGTAGTGTTGAAGAACGAATTTCACGACATTCTGCCGGGCTCGAGCATCCGTGAGGTCTATCAGGATGCCGAGCAGGAACTGGGCGGGGTCATCGACCATGCCAAGGCCGAGCAGGCAAAGTCATTGCAGGCGCTGTCGGCCAATCTGCCGAAGGGCGGGGTTGGAGACGCCCTCGTCGTCGTCAATCCGTCTCTTGCGGCCAGGCCGCTCAGCACAACGCTCTCCGATGGCACGGTCGTCGCGGCCGCCGATCTCGTCGCCCCCTTGTCCGTCGCGGTCTTCGACAAGCGTGCGCTCAAGCCGGCGGGCGGGCTGAGGGCAGGCTCCGACCGTCTCGAAAACGACCACATCTCCGTCGCCATCGGCGGGGACGGCGCGGTTGTCAGTCTCATCCACAAGGCAACGGGCCGGGAAGCGATCGACGGCTCGGCAAATCAGCTCTGGGTCTATCCGGCCGACAAGCCGCGCAATTGGGACGCCTGGGACATCGATGCCGATTATGCCGAAAAGGCCATTCGCCTCGATGCGCCGGAGAGCATCGCCCTCGTCGAAGAAGGCCCGCACCGCGCAGCGATCCGCGTCATTTACCGCTACCGGAATTCAAGCGTCACGCAGACCTATGTGCTGACGGCCAACGCCCGGCGGCTCGATATCGAAATGACGATCGACTGGCACGACCGCCGCACCCTTCTGCGTACGCTGAACCCGGTCGCCGTCCAGGCCCGGAAGGCGACGTTCGAATGCGCTTTCGGCGTCGTCGAGCGGGCAACCCATACGAACACCTCCTGGGAACAGGCGATGTTCGAGGCTGTCGCCCATCGCTTCGTCGATATCAGCGAGCCGGGCTTCGGCGTCGCGCTGCTCAACAATGCCAAATATGGCCATAGCGCCCGCGGCAATGTGATCGGCATGAGCCTGGTGCGCGGGCCGATCTATCCGGATCCGCTGGCCGATGAAGGTGAGCAGAGCTTTACCTATGCGCTGATGCCGCATGAGGGTGCCTGGCATGAAGGCGGTGTTCTCGACGAGGCGATCGATCTCAATCAGCCGCTCGTCGCGGCCGAAGCCAGCGGCCTCTCCGCCGGCACTTTCGCGCCGCTTACCGTCAACGGCACACCCGTCGCTTTCTCGGGCCTGAAGCCGGCGGAAGAAGGCGATGGCCTCATCCTGCGCCTCTACGAACCGGCCGGCCGGCGCGGCCGGCTCTCCCTCGGCCTGCCTTCCGGATGGGCGGCATCGCAGCCGCTGAACATTCTCGAAGAGCCGATGGAGCGGATTGGACCTGCCGACATCATGCCGTTCGAAGTCAGGACCTGGAGGCTGCAAAAAGCCTGACGCCGCTTGTCTGGGAGATCACGCTCCGCCGCTTCGTTTGCGGCGGAGCAGTTACCGGGCGCAGCCCGTACAACCGGGCTGGTCGCCAGCGATGTCCGCTTTCGGCATTCATTATCCCGATCGCGCAGACAAGTCCCAAGCGCGGCGAAAATGGAACTTTTTATTAGTTTCTTATCGGCTGTTAGTCGGCTGTGGCCACGACAAAAAGACTCCCCTCGAAAGCGAAGGTGATCTCGGAACGTCGGTCGCATAGGTGGCGATCGAATGAAGTCGATCACCCATTCCGTAGCCGGCAGGGGATATGAGGACTCCTGTTTGCGCTAAGCAGGAACTGACACATGCCCGCAAGTATTTTTTCGCGCATCAGCACCAAACTGGCCATGCTTTCCGCCATCGGCATTTTGCTGGTTGCGGTTATGCTCCTTACCGTCTGGCAGGGAGGCCAGCATGTCGCTCAGCGCGCGAAATACCGGGACGAGCAGTTGATCGTCTCGCGCGATCTGGTCGATGCCAAGGCGTTGCGCGGCCTGCAGGTCGGCGTGCGTGATCTGCGTCTCGCCACTTCCACGGATGAGATTGCCAAGGCAGCCGACTACATCGCCGCACGCCATCACTCCGTTATAAAATATCTGGACGATGCCATGGAGGGGTTGCGATTGCAGGTCAACAGGGACCGGATCGTGAAGCTCAAGGCGTTGGGCGACAGGCTTTATGCCGCCACCGACGACATGGCCGAAATCGTCAAGGCAAAGCTTGCCCTCAAGGCCGGCGATCCTTCGCTTAACGCAAAGGAGAAGGACGTTCAGGTAAAATTGTTGGCAATTTCAGACGAGACAGCCCAGCTGATCGATGAAGGGGTGGACGCCGCAAAGGCGATGGCGACAAAGGCTGAGGAAGAGGCGGATGCCGGCGCTCTTCTCGTTCTAAGCCTCAATCTTGGCATCGGCCTGCTGACCATCGCCACGCTGATCGGCGCTGCGGTCTTTGGCGCTCGCGTGATTGCAAAGCCGATCGGCCGGATTACCGCAAGCATGAGCAAGCTTGCAGAGGGCAATCTCGCTGCCGAAATCCCCTTCGCCAATCGGCGCGACGAAATCGGCCAGATGGCCCGCGCCGTCGAGATCTTCAAGCAAAACGGCATCAAGGTGCGTGAGTTGGACGCTGCCGGTGCGGATAAGCGGGCGAAGGTCATTGAAATGCAGATGAACATCGACGCGGTCATCACCGCAGCGGTTGCCGGAGACTTCACGCGTCGCGCCGTCGTGGAATATGGCTATCAGGACCTGAACCAATTCGCATCGGGCGTGAATGACCTCGTTGCGGCAGTTCAACCGCGGAATCGCCGAGACCTGTCGCGTGGTTGCTGCGCTCGCCGACGGCGACCTGACCGAGAACATGAGGGGCGAATTCCAGGGCGCCTTTGGCGAGCTCAAGGAAAACGTCAACGCGACGATGGTCAGCCTGCGCTCCGTTCTCGGCGAGGTGCGCGCCGCTGTCGACATCATCAACGGCGGCGCCGGCGAAATGCGGATTGCCTCTGGAGATCTGTCGAAACGCACCGAGCAGCAGGCGGCGTCGCTGGAGGAAACCTCCTCTGCCCTGGAGGAGATCACCGTCGCAGTGAAGAACTCGACCGAGCGGGCACTGGAAGCCAGCCACATGGTGGATGAGGCGAAGAAAAACGCCGGGCAGTCGAGCGCCGTCGTGAGCCAGGCCGTTTCGGCCATGGGGCGGATCGAGCAGGCCTCCGGCGAAATCGTCCAGATTATCAACGTTATCGACGAGATCGCCTTCCAGACCAATCTTCTGGCGCTCAATGCCGGGGTCGAGGCGGCACGCGCCGGTGAGGCCGGCAAGGGCTTTGCCGTCGTCGCACAAGAGGTGCGCGAACTGGCGCAACGCTCGGCCAATGCGGCCAAGGACATCAAGGTGCTGATCAACCGCTCCAGCAGCGAAGTCCATTCCGGGGTGAAGCTGGTGACGGCGACGGGTGAGGCGCTTGGCGATATCCAGGGCCAGGTGGTCAAGATCGACGAGCATGTGCGCTCGATCGCCACGGCGGCAAGGGAGCAGTCGACCGGCCTCTCCGAGGTCAGTACTGCCGTCAATCAGATGGATCAGGTGACGCAACAGAATGCGGCGATGGTGGAGGAATCGACCGCAGCCACGAACCGGCTGGCGGACGAGGCGGCGAATCTCGCCCGATTGATCGCCCGCTTCAAACTGGATGCCGCTCAAGTAGCCCCACGCGCCGTCACGTCGGAAAGCAGACCGGCGATCTCTCCTGCGCGCGCGCTCGGTCAGAGGCTGGCAGGCGCATTTGGCAGATAAGTTGCCGTGGCGGCTGCCGTGATTGCCGCCGGTCGAAAAGCGTCAGGGCGGGCGGCAAAGTTCGCAACCACAAAATCCACGAAAGCGCGGACTTTTGGTGAAAGCTGACGATTGGATGGCCAGACGAGCGAGAGCGAACCGTACGGCACCATGAAGGAGGTGAGGACGGGGACCAAATTTCCGGTTCGCATATCGGGCTCTGCGACGTAGACGGGCAGATGCGCAAGGCCCAAACCGTCCCGTGCTGCTCGCAGACCTGCATCCGTGTTGTTGAATGTCAGGCTTCTCGGCAAAAGCAGCCGCTCGCATGGCGGGCGGAATGCCCACGGCGCGACACGACCGCTGGACGGGTATTTGAAGTGAATGCAGGCATGTCGGGAGAGATCATCCGGGGTCTCCGGTCGCCCATGGCGCTTGAGATAATCGGGACTTCCGCAAACGACGAAATGTTGATCGCCGAGATGGCGGGCAATCAATCGTGCATCGGCAAGCTCACCGCTGCGCACGACGACATCCAGGCCCTCTGCGACCAGGTCTATGACCCTGTCTTCGAAATCGATGTCCAGCTCGATCTCGGGAAATCGCTCGGCAAAGATCGGCAGGATCGGCATAAGAAGGTGATGTCCGACGATATGCGGCACGCTGACACGCAGGCGTCCCCTTGGGCGTTCCCGGCTTCGTGAGACTGTAGCCTCTGCGTCATCCATGTCGTCGAGGATGCGTTTGTAGCGCTCGTAGAGAACGGCTCCTTCCTCGGTCAGGCTGATACTGCGCGTCGTCCGGTTGAAGAGCCGCACGTCCAGCCGGCTTTCGAGGCGCGCCACGGCTTTTCCGATCGCCGACGGCGAAACTCCGGCAACCCTGGCGGCTGCGACATAGCTCTGTTGTTCGGCGGCGTAAACGAAGGCGACAACGCCTGCGAGACTCTCCACATCAACACCCAATTGAAGACATTTTGTCCTTTATGTAAGTCCAGGAGCGGTAATTGATCAATATTGCATAGGAAATATCCTCTGTCTGAATGCGCGGCCAGCCAATATCAAAGGAGTGAGCGATATGCGGGACTATGCAAAAGAACGACCCGAGCACACGGAAAAATACATCGGAGAGAATGACTTATTTCTGGAAATATTTCATGGGCGCGGTGATTCAAGGCAGTCCGTTCGGCCGCCTTTGCTCTTCGTCCACGGCGCCTTTACCGGGAGCTGGATGTGGAGCAAGTACATTCCGCATTTCATATCGGCGGGATGGAACTCTTATTGCATCAACCTGCGAGGCCACTACAAAAGCAGGTCGGCGGATTTCACAAAAATCCTGTTTGAAGATTACCTGGAAGACATCCGGCTGGTGATCTCCGAAATCGTCGAAGAATGTGGAACTCCTCCCATCGTGATTGGATTCAGCATGGGAGGAATCCTGAGCCAAAAGCTGGCGGAAAGCGTGGGGATTGCCGGACTGGCGCTGATCGATTCCAGCATTTGCAGGGAAGTGCATGCCGAAGTTCCCTATCGCGATCTCGCGTTAAGAATGCCCGGCCTCGTGGTCTCCGCGCCCGCACGCGACGAGCAAATCAGTATCGATGAAACATTCGAGGATATCGCATTCCAGCGGAAGTACCTGTCCATGGAATCTGCAAAGGCATTCGGCGCATTTTCCTTTCATTTCGGCGCGGAGGGGATTTCCGTCGAAGGCGAGAGGATCACCTGTCCCAGCCTCGTCATTTGCGCCGTCAACGATGAATCCGATGATCATCGAGGCCGGGCGACGGCTCGCCACATCGGCGGCGAGTACCTGGGGCTCCGGGGTACGACACATACGGGTCTGCTTGTCGGACAGAGGTATTCCGAAGCGGTAAGCCGAATTATCGACTGGTTGGCGCGCTTTGATGGATGATAGATCTGCCGATCGGGCGTCATCCTCGATCGGCTCCCGAGCACAGAGCCGCAAGCCAAAGCTCAATCCTCCAGACCAAGGCTCGCCAGCAGGCGGCTGACATAGGCTTCCAACCCGCCGACCATATCGAAACGCGCGGGATCGCGCAGCCAGAGCATTTGCAGGCCATCCATCACCGCAATCAACTCGGCCGCTATCGCCTTGCCATCGATCCTGCCGTCTATCGAGCCATCGGCGACAGCCCGGTCGACGGTCGCGGCGATATCGTTCTGCAACTGGGTGGCGCGATTGAGAAACCATGCCTTGGCCGGGTGGTCCTTCATCAGGCTCTCGGCATTCAGGATAGCGAAGGCCCTGATGACCTCGACCATTTCGGCGTTACGGCGGAAGACCTCGACCATACCTTTGAGAAGGCCACGCAGGTCGGCACGATGGATGCCGATGAAGCTTTCGCTTTCGAGATCGCGCTTGTCCAGAATGGCGAGCAGCAGATCGACTTTGGTCGGGAAGTGGTGCAGCAGGCCGGGCAGCGACAGGCCGACGTCGCGGGCCACATCGCCGATGGCGGCATTCTGGTAGCCGTCTTCGGCGAAGCGCCGCATCGCGGCCGTCAGGATCTCCGCGCGGCGCGCCTCGCCCTTGCGGGATCTGCGTCGTCGCTTTTCCTCCTGTCCAGACTTCAATTCGGCAAACTCTGCCATCGTCTCTCCTCTTCGGCACTCTCAATCCATACATCAGGCTTAGGCGGTTGACATCTTAAAAATACCGAGTAATCGGTAGGTTTAAGAATTGCATGGCGCGGAGCAGTCGCGCACACCTGGCGCCGCCGCGCAGCGCCCGAATTCCAGTTCAAGGGGAGGTTTGCATGATCGATTCCATTCTCGACAAGATGACGCTCGAGGAGCAAGTCTCGCTGTTATCAGGCGCCGATTTCTGGACGACGGTTCCCGTCGAGCGTCTTGGTGTGCCGAAAATCAAGGTGACGGACGGACCGAATGGCGCGCGCGGCGCGGGTTCGCTGGTCGGCGGCGTCAAGGCGACCTGCTTTCCCACTGCCATCGCGCTCGGCGCCACCTGGAATCCCGATCTCGTCGGGCGCATGGGCGTGGCGCTTGCCCATCAGGCAAAGAGCAAGGGGGCCGCGGTGCTGCTGGCGCCCACGGTGAATATCCATCGTTCCGGTCTCAACGGGCGGAATTTCGAATGTTATTCCGAGGATCCGATGCTGACCGCGGAACTCGCCGTTGCCTACATCAAGGGCGTGCAGAGCCAGGGGATCGCGGCGACGATCAAGCACTTCGCCGGCAACGAATCCGAGATCGAGCGGCAGACCATGTCTTCCGATATCGACGAGCGGGCGCTGCGCGAAATCTACTTTCCGCCCTTCGAACAGGCTGTCAGGCGCGCCGGCGTGATGGCCGTCATGTCCTCCTATAACCGCCTCAACGGCACCTATACGAGTGAGCACGAGTGGCTGTTGACCAAGGTGCTGCGCCAGGAATGGGGCTTCGACGGTATCGTCATGTCCGACTGGTTCGGTTCGCATTCGACGGCCGAGACGATCAATGCCGGTCTTGATCTCGAAATGCCGGGTCCGGCGCGTGATCGCGGCGAGAAACTGGTTGCGGCCGTCCGCGAGGGGAAGGTCGAAGCCGCCACCGTGCGGGCGGCGGCGCGGCGTATCCTGCGTCTGCTCGAGCGGGTGGGCGCCTTTGAGGCGACGCCCGATCTCACGGAGCAGGCGGTTGACCTGCCGGAGGACCGGGCGCTGATCCGGCGCATCGGCGCAGAAGGCGCAGTCCTTCTGAAGAACGACGGCATCCTGCCACTTGCCAAGACTTCGCTCGACCGGCTTGCCGTCATCGGACCCAACGCTGCGAGCGCGCGCGTCATGGGCGGCGGCAGCGCGCAGATCGCGGCGCATTATACGATCAGTCCGCTCGAAGGAATCCGCGCGGCCCTTGCCAACGCCAATAGCGTCAGCCACGCCGTCGGTTGCCGCCATAACCGTCTGGTCGAAGTGTTCAAGGGAAAGATCACCGTCGAATATTTCAAGGGGCGCGGCTGCCAGGGCACGCCCATTCACGTCGAGACCGTCGACAAGGGCGAGTTCTTCTGGTTCGAGCTGCCTTCGGGCGAACTCGACCCCACCGATTTCTCGGCCCGGATGACGATGCAATTCGTGCCGGAGGAGAGTGGCGATCATGTCTTCGGCATGACCAATGCCGGACTGGCGCGGCTCTTCGTCGATGGCAGGCTGACGGTGGACGGCCATGACGGCTGGACCCGCGGCGAGAATTATTTCGGCACGGCCAATGACGAACAGCGCAGCACGGTCGCGCTCGATGCGGGCCGAGCCCATGCCGTCACCGTCGAGTATGACCCGCCGGCGGCGAACGGGGAGGGGATCAACCTCACGGCCATCCGGTTCGGCGTCGAAAAGCCCTTGGGTGAGGCCGATATCCAGGAAGCTGTCGAGATGGCGCTGAACGCCGATGTCGCGCTCCTCTTCGTCGGCCGCGACGGCGAATGGGATACCGAAGGTTTGGACCTGCCCGACATGCGGCTTCCGGGTCGGCAGGAGGAACTGATCGCGCGGGTTGCGGCTGCCAATGCCAACACCGTCGTCGTGCTGCAGACGGGCGGTCCGGTGGAAATGCCCTGGCTCGGCAAGGTCCGCGCCGTGCTGCAGATCTGGTATCCCGGTCAGGAGCTGGGCAACGCCGTCGCCGATGTCCTGTTCGGCGATGCCGAGCCCGGCGGACGCCTGCCGCAGACATTCCCCAAGGCGCTTGCCGACAATTCCGCAATCACAGGCGATCCAGCCGTCTATCCGGGTAAGGATGGCCACGTGCGCTACGCCGAAGGCGTCTTCGTCGGTTATCGTCATCACGATACACGCGCTGTCGAACCGCTCTTCCCCTTCGGTTTCGGCCTTGGCTATACCCGCTTCAACTGGGGCGAGCCGCGGCTCTCGGCCAACGAAATGGGTCCCGAAGGCCTGACTGTCAGCATCGATGTGACCAATGTCGGCGACCGCGCCGGATCGGAACTGATCCAACTCTATGTGCGCTCGCCAAAGTCCAAGGTAGAGCGGCCGGACAAAGAGCTGCGCGCTTTCGCAAAGCTTTCGTTGCTCCCTGGTGAGACTGGCACGGCCGACCTGAAGATCCTGCCGCGCGACCTCGCCTATTTCGACGTCGAGGCCGGCGTCTTCCGCGCCGAAGCGGGCGGCTACCAACTGGTCGTGGCGGCGAATGCCGCGGATATCAGGTTCGTCATCGACCTGCCGTCACCACTCGAGTATCGGCTGCCGGCTTCGTATTAACGGCAGGCTGGCGGCCCATGTCGTATTTGAGCTGGGCCTAGCCGATACGGTCGATAGCGGTTGACGCCTCCGCGCCAGGCGTTGAGTGGCTGGAACTGGATCAGGCCGCGTCGGGCTGAGCGCGCAGATTGGTGACGACGCGCCGGTTCTGCACCCTGCAGGAGCGCTCCGTGCAGTCGCGGACTTCGCGGTCGTTGCCGTAGCCCTTGGCCCACATGCGCCTGGCGTCCACGCCCTTCCAGACGAGATAGGCCATCGCCGCATCGGCGCGCTTCTGCGACAGCGTCTGCATTTTCGATGCGGAGCCGGAATCGTCGGCAAATCCCTGCAGCTTGAGCAGCCAGGTCGGGTTCTTGTTGAGCCAGATGGCCTGGTTATCCAACGTTGCCATGGCGACGGAATCGAGCGTGGCGGAATCTTGCGTGAAGTAGATCCGTCGGCCGACATTGAGGATGAAATCCTCCTCGCTGCCAGCCGCGACATTTTCGAAACCGGGCGCGGGATCGTTGGTCTGGCCGGTCATCGGCGCAGCCGTTGGTTCTTCCAGGGAGGCGATCTTGGTGGTGGAGCAGGCGGCAAGCGCCAGGAGCATGGCCGCGGCGAGAAGGCGCCTCGTATATCCGGTCATCGCAGACATCAGGGGATATTCCTTATTGGACCGGAGTTGCTTGACTGACCTGAGCTGCACTTTCAGCCTGATCGGCAATATGCGGCAGAACCTGTACAGCGGTGCCGATGGGGCAACGCTGGTAAAGATCGATGGCGTCTTCGTTGAACATGCGGATACATCCGCTGGAGGCATCCTTGCCGATGCTCCACGGCTCCAATGTGCCATGGAAGCGATAGCCGGTGTCAACGCCGTCGCGATGCAGGTACATGGCGCGGGGCCCGAGTGGGTTCTTTGGCGAGCCTCCGGCCACGAATTCCGGCAGTTCGGGATGGCGCTTGCGCATCTCCGGCGGCGGCGTCCAGCGCGGCCAAAGCGATTTAGCATCGATCGTGGCCCGGCCAAACCATTTGAAGCCCTCGCGGCCGACGCCGACGCCGTAGCGAATGGCGGTCTTGTTCTCCATGATGACGTAGAGAAAATGGTGCCGTGTATCGACGACGACGGTGCCGATCGGCTCGCTGCTGAAATATTTGACGACTTGGCGGTGCCACTTCCTGTCGATCTTGGCGAAGTTGGTCTTTTGGAAGGTCACGCCATTGTCGACGGCGGTGCCGGCAAAATTGGAAGACGCGACGGCAAAGGCGGGTTTCTGGATCGCACCCACGCCAAGTAACGCCAAACCACCAAGCAAAATATCCCTGCGGGTCCCCACCATCGGCAATATCCCCCTTAAAGCCAGCAGCGGAATATTAGTAAATCAGATTTTTCATTTGCGACAACAGAAAATTCTTCTCTTCCATAAAGACCGAGATCGCCTTTCCGGTTTCATGGGTCTGTATTGCTATGGTCGTTACCCCGGACGATCGTACGCCAGACAAACATACGGATCCCTCAAACGGACAGACAGTTGACAGTCGCCCAGGCCCCCCACTCCAGGCGCCCCGCACAACAGAACCGATTCCGATGGCAATTCACCTCTGCGCAGAGCGTGCTGGCCCGATATCTGCGTGCAACCTCTTCGGGAGTGTCGAAGGCGTAGATTTTATCGACTAAAAGGTGACTAAAATAATCATCTTATGTTGACAAGGTCTCTTTCGCTCCATAGTTTCCGCCCGCATCCGAGAGGTAGGGACCAAGCAATGGCGCGTGTTTTTTTGAATGTTTCTAATAACGTATCGAGAATTTATAGAGATTGCCTATTTGTCACGACAGCGATCGTCCTGATCGGCATTGCAGCATCGCCGGCCGCAGCCCAGAGCACTTCTGCCGATGCCAATGCGACAGCGCTGGATCCGATCGTCATTGAAGGCGGCGCATCCTCTGATAGCAAGACCGACCGGACCTCCGTTGCCGCCAAGAACAGCTCGGCTGCGACCAAAATCAATACGCCGCTCATCGAAACGCCGCGTTCGGTCTCGGTGACCACCGAGAAGGAAATCGAGCAGCGCGGCGCGCAGAGCATCATCGAGGCCGTGCGTTATTCGGCCGGCGTGACGACCGGACCGAACGGCTTCGATCCGCGCTTCGATCAGATCTTCATTCGCGGCTTCAACATCACGACGGTCGGTGACTATCGCGACAGCTTGCGCCAGCCTTATATCAATTACGGTATGTTCCGCACCGATCCATATCAACTGCAGCGCGTCGAGGTGATCAAGGGGCCGGTATCCGTTCTCTACGGATCGGGATCGCCGGGTGGTTTGGTGAACAAGATATCGAAGCTTCCAACCGAAGAGCCGATCCACGAAGTCGGTATCTCCTACAGCACCAAGGATCGGGCTCAGGCGATGTTCGATTTCGGTGGGCCGATCAGCGAAGGGAACGACGATTTTCTCTATCGCATCGTCGGCCTTGCACGCCACGGCGACAACAATTTCGATATTGCCGACGACCGCTATTTCCTGGCGCCGTCCTTCACCTGGAAGCCCGACGAAGGCACGTCCTTCACGCTGTACGGCCTGGCGCAGTCCGACGAGACCGATGCCAATGTCGGCGCGATCACGACCGTCGACGGCAAGATTCTCGACATAAGGCAGAGTGATCCCGATTACGACTACCAGAAGGTCAAGCAGCAGCAGGTCGGTTATCAGTTCGAGCACGAATTCGACAACGGCCTGACGTTCCGCCAGAACCTGCGCTATTCGCATCTCGATCTCAGGGCTCGTTACCTCGGCGTTTCCAGCTGGACCGGTACTGTCGCCCATCGTAACGCCAGTTCGATCCGGGACGAGATGAACGTCTTCCAGGTCGACAACCAGCTCGAGGCAAAGTTCGATACGGGTCCCCTTGCGCATACGATGCTGTTCGGGCTCGACTACACCAATCTCCAGTCGAACTGGGGCTACGGCATCGGGGCGGTGAACTCGGCATTCGATTTCGATATTGCCAACCCGACCTATGGTGTTTCGGGCGCTACACCGGACTATAACTTCATTGTTGCCGATGCCGATATGCGCCAAGTCGGCATTTACGCCCTGGACCAGATCGAGGCTGGAAACTGGCGCTTCAACCTCGGCGGTCGCCAGACCTGGGTGAACCAGACGCGCGACACGACCTACCCCTCCTTCGGCTTGAACGACTCCGAAGACGTCAACAAGAATGCCTTCTCCTGGCAGGCCGGTGCGCTTTACCTCTTCGACAACGGCATTGCGCCCTTCGTTTCCTATGCGACCTCGTTCGACCCGGTGACCAACCGGTCGACATCCGGCAAGATCCTGGAGCCGACCGAGGGCGAACAGTACGAGGTCGGCGTGAAGTACCAGCCGCCCGGCACCGACATCCTGCTGTCGGCGGTCGCCTATCACATCGTCGAAAAGAACAAGCCGGTGCTGGTCAATCCGCTGACCCTTGCCTATGATTCGCTCGGCGAAGTGACGGGAAAAGGCATCGAGCTTGAAGCCCGCGCGGCAGTTGCCGACGGCCTCGACATCATAGCCGCCTACACCTACAATCATTCCGAGGTGACCGGAGGCGACAATGAGGGCAACACGCCGGCCTTCACGCCCGCGCATGTCGCAAGCCTCTGGGCCAACTATACTTTCCAGGAAACCAATCCCTTCAACGGCCTCTCGCTTGGCGCAGGTGTTCGCTACATCAGCAACAACTGGACGGACACGGCCAACACGTCCAAGAACCCGTCGAGCTTCTATGTCGATGCATCCGCCGCCTATGATTTCGGAGCGGTCGACAAGAAATACGAGGGCCTGACGGCTGCCTTCAATATCCGCAACATTGCCGACCACCGCGACACGGTCTGCAACGAGGGCTTCTGCTATCTCGGCCAGGGCCGCAACATGACAGCCACCTTGAAGTATCGGTGGTAGGCGTGGCGGCAGCGACGAACGGGGCATCTCGGCGCCGGAATTCGATCGCCGATCATTCTGTCGCCCACCAGGCCGTCGACCTCGATGGCCTGGTGGGCGACAGTCCGTTCTCCTATTGCCGCGGTAAGTTGCTCAGCGCGCCACCGCAGACAGGCATCGTCGTTCCCTGCAGGGGTCTTTGCGACCGGGCGATCTTTGACGAGGTCATTGGCCGTTATGCGCAAAAGTTTCCCGGCAGCGACCGCCGCGCGATCGTCTCCATGTGGACGCTCTACTATTTCAGCATGCTGACGATCGCTCCCAGCGTCCACATGTTCGTGCATCGGATCGGGCTGCCGTTGGAGATCGATCGGCTTTCCCTCGTCTGCAACGAGCATACAGGCGAACCGGAAGCATTCGTGATGTCCGAAAGACCAGAGGCGACCACCGATCCCGCCGCTGAGCTTCACCGGCTGATGCGCGGCCACGCCGAGCCGGTAATCGCCGCGACCGCCGCCAATGCCGCCGTCGCTCCGAAGCTTCTCTGGAACAATGTTGCGGCGTATCTCTCCTGGATTCTCAAGGAGATCGCCCATCGCCACGAGCCCGGCCTCGTCGAAGGCGGGATGGCCCTGATGGAAGAGGCTACATGGCCGTGCGGTGGGCGCAATCCGATGTTCGGCATGATCCGCATCGCACGACAGCAATGCGGCCTCGAATTCGCCCGCCGGAAAGTCTGCTGCCTGCGCTATAACCTCCCGGGAGTCGGTGGCTGCGGTGAAGCCTGCCCGCTGCCGGACGGGCGCCATTAGAGCGCCGCGCGCACTTTTGGGCGCATAAAGGACGCTCTAACACTTTCAATCCTCCTATTGTGCTTGATCAGCCGCATCGGGGCTCCGACCAGGGCAGGCAGAAAAGCCTTTGCCTCCTTCGGCCGCCCTCGTCGTCTCGACTCATAGCCGCACCTTCCGGGACGTCGGCGAGCGGTTTGACCATGAACAGGCACGGATGGTCCTCGTGCCAGAGCTTTGCAAAGATCTCCGCGCGCACGAAGCCGTTCCGGTCATAGAAGCGCCGCGTCGCCTCGAATTGCGGCTCGTCGCCGCCGCGCGGGGCGAGCGTCTTGACCGTCAGCAGCCGGGCGCCCGATTCATGGCCGAAGCGTTCGGCCGCATCGATGAGATGACGCCCGGCGCCGCGACCGTGATGTTCGGGTCGTGTCGCAATCAGCGCGATCTCGACGGCGCCGGGCGGGTGCGGCTTAAGCGCCATCAACGCCGTCACGACATCTCCTTCGATATAGCCGAACACCGGCAGGTCTTCGACCGCCCGGGCGCTCGCTTCGATGACCTCCGGTTCTGAAAACCAGTCCGGCAAAGCCCCCATGATCGATCGGCAGAGCTCCGCCTTGCCCGTCAGGATCTCCACTGTCCTTCCCATTTTTTCTCGCTTTCATCAGGTCGATTTAAACTTGACTCTTGTTATCACCTTAAAATAGACACTGCAATCAAATCGTGTAGTTTCTCTCGAAGAGGCCCGCCAAGACCGCACCCAACCAGCAACGACAGAGCCTGATTTTCCATTTGTAAAAGGGTACAGGACAATGCAAGCATTGCATCGTGATGTGAACGGAAATGCCGTTGTCAACGCCATGATCGAAAACAAGGACAAGCTCCTTAAAACGATTGAAAGTGTTGTCAAATCAAAGTCATATTCGGAGGATATCTTTCAGGACGGAGTCATCAAAGCCTACGGGGTCAAGACCGACGGCATTCGCTGCCCGATCGGTTACGCCTTCCGGATGGTTTATAACCTTGCACTCGACGAGAGCCGCCGACGACGCCAGCAGATGAACAACTATAGGTCGATAGACCAGGTTCAGGAGATGACGGCTCCCATCCCCACTGTGCTCGACCAACTGGTCGCCGCCGAGACCTTGCGCTATGTGCTTGCCTCGCTCGAGGCGCTGCCGAAGCGAACCAATGACGCCTTCATTCGGCATCGCCTCAACGGCGTGCCGCAGAAGGACATCGCAGCCGAACTCGGCGTCTCAAGGACCCTCGTCAACTTCATGATCAAGGCGGCGGAGGAACATTGCCATCTGGCAATCATAGAACCTGCCTCCCGCCCTGATCATGCGAGCCGACAGGATCCTACCGTTTCGCTGCGTGCAGCGCCTGCTGCAAATCGCTCCACAGCAGTTCCGGCTCTTCCAGGCCAACGGCGAAACGAACCGTCTGCTCGCTCACGCCGAACCGGATAAAAGAAGTCATCCGGTCGGGGATCTGCAGCGCGACCTTGGCAGGGACCACCAGCGTTTCCGGTCCCCCCCAGCTGACGCCGAGGCGGATGTCGCGAAGGCTGTTTACGAAGCGTGCAACATCGATATCGGGATTGAGATCGAAGGCGAACAGCCCCGCATAACCCGTTAGCGTTGCCCGGCCGGGATGGTCCTGGAACACTGGATGACGAACGCGTGCGATCGCGGAATGCTCATTCAGCCGCCCGGCCAGCAAAAGCCCGCTGCGCTCGTGCTCTTTGAGACGCACGCGCAGCGTGCGCATGCCGCGCAGCAGCAGCCAGGCCTCGAACGGTGAAAGCTTGGCGCCGACATAGGGGTAGGACGTGGCATTGATCCTGGCGATGGCCTCCTTCGAGCCGACGACGACGCCGGCGACCGTATCGCTGTGACCGCCGAGATATTTCGAGGCGGCGTGAATGACGATGTCGACGCCATGCTGGATCGGTTTCTGAAACAGCGGCGTTGCCCAGGAATTGTCGATGACGGTGGTAACGCCGGCCTCCTTTGCCATGGCCGACAGCGCCGCAATGTCCTGAAGCTCGAAGACGAAGGATGTGGGGTTTTCGAGGTAGAGCAGCTTGGCGCCCGACAGCGCCTTGCGGACCTCGTCGTGGTCGGCAGGATCCACGAAGTCCACCGCGACCCCGAGCCTGCCGAGCAGCTTCACCAGAAGGCGGTAAACATCGTTGTAGAGGTGACGGACCGCAACGACCCGGTCGCCCGCCTGCACGAGGCTCAGAATTGTCGATGTGATGGCGGCCGTTCCGCTCGAGAAGGCACGTCCGTCCTCTGCGCCCTCGAGGCGGGCGACCAGGAGTTCGAATTCGCGGACCGTCGGATTGTCGCCGCGCGAATAGATATAGTTGCGGGTACGACCGGCGAAGACATCCTCCATCGCCTCGTAACTGTCGTAGGTGAAGAGGGACGTCTGGAAGATCGGCGGAGACACGGCGTTGAATGCTGCCGGATCGACAGGCGTAAAGAGATCGTCGGCGGTCGCATGGGCGCCAAGGTCGTGCGGGTTGATCGACTGGTTCATGGTCATCCTCTCATGGACAAAAGCTGGGATATGGACGGATGGAGGTCAGATGGTCGTCGGAGCGCTGCCGCAGCGCGCGAAGTGCGCTCATCAGGCAGATGGCCGACAGCAAGCCGGTCAGGGCCGAGGCCAGGGACATGGCTGCCAGCAAACCCGAAAAGCCGAAAAAGGGCGGCAGGAGCGCCATCAGCGGAAAAAGCAGATACCCATTCTGCGCCAGACCAATCGCAACCGCCGCTTTCGGTCTGCCCTGAGCCTGGAAGAGGATCAGTACCGTTTGCCGCAGGCCGAACAGCAGAAGCGGGAGATGGGTTGCGATGATCGCTTGCCCCGCAATACCAATCACCGTGGGATCGTCGGTGAAGAAGGAGGCAAGCTGTTCGGAGAAGGCGAGTGCGGTGAGCCCATAGGCGCCACTCACTGCACTGGTGACCACTATCAGGATGCGGGTTGCCGACAGCACCCGGGCCATATCGCCTCGACCCCAGGCAAAGCTCAGGATCGACTGGGCCCCGAGCGAAATGCCGATGACGGGGAGTGTTCCCACAGCAAGCAGCCGCAAGGCAATGCCAACGCCGGCGATGCCGGCTTCTCCGTGATAGGTGCCGGCGAGCGACACCATTGCCGCAATCGCGCCTGCGGTTGCGAGACTCGTCAGCGTCGTCGGCGCGCCCACGGCAAGGACAGGCCTGAGAGAGCCGATATCCCTCCACCGCCAGCCAAATGTCAGCCGGATCGTCCCAAGCCGCCTGGCGTGGTAGGCGCCATAGATGCAAAGCGCGACGAGCTGGGACAGGATGGTTGCGATTGCAACGCCCTGCAGGCCGAGACCGAAGCCGAAGATCATGATCGGGTCGAGGATCATATTCAGCGCAAAGCAGGCGACCAGCGTCCACATGCTGAAGCGGGCATTACCTTCCGCGATCGCCAGGAAATCGAGAATGATCTGCGCCATCGTCAGCGGCACCGAGATCGCGATGATCATCAGATAATGCTGCGCGAGCGGCTGAAGGGCAGGCGTGGCGCCGACCAGCAGCAAATCCGGAAATGCGACGATCGCGATAGCGCTGGCCGCGCCGAAGGCAACACCGGCCGCAAGGCTGATCGAGGCGATGGCGCCGGCCCGGGATCGGTTGCCGGCGCCGAGCATCCGCCCGACCTCTGTTGCGACACCGACGCCGATCCCTTCGCCGAAGGCGGCGATGAGCATCAGGATCGGCAGGACGATCATGATCGCCGCGATCTGGTCTTCCCCGATCATTCCCACGAAGACCATGTTGATGGTGTGATGGGCGGCATTGATCGACAGGCCGAACATGGCCGGCAGTCCGAGCCGAAGCAGCAGCCTGAAAAGCTGGGGACTGGCAAGGTCCTCCGGTGCGAGGCGCCGCCGTCTCCGGAAGCTGCCGCTTGCGTCGCTCATGTCGTTCATGATGCAGGCACCCAGAGACGGTCACCGAAGAAACGCTCGCGGCCGAGCATCACGAGCAGCGCCCGCTTGTGCGGAAAATCGAAATGCTTGACCTTGGCAAAACCGGAGCGATCGAGGTTGCGGATCTGCTGCTCGTGACTGGCGCGCGGCTCGCCGACGATGCGCTTGGTGCGCGGATCGTCGAGGAAGATGAAATGCATCAGCGAGGGAAGCCAGGCGCTGATCCATTTCTTGCCGCGATAATCGGGCTCGCCGATCGCGACATGCCAACCGCGATCATATTCGTCGGCATCGTAAAAGGGACCGAGCCGGTTCTCCTTGGCCCAGTAGACTTCGAAATAGCCGAAGGGGATATCTGCGAAACTGCCGATCAGCGGCAGGACATGCGGATCGGCGATCCTTTCCTCCAGGATCTCCCGATGTTTGTCGATCGAGCCGGCATCCTCCCAGATCGTGTTAACCTGTTCGTCGTTCATCCAGCGATGAAAGACGGCAAGATCGGTCTCGGGATCGGCCACCGTGAAGGTGATATCCCGCTCCAGCCAGGGGATGAACCGCCTGTAGATGGTGCCCTTCGGCTTTGCCGGCCGGCGCGGATGATAGCGGCCCGCAGTCATCTCCTGCACGGGCGGCAGGGGATAGGATAGCTGCGGCAGCCAGAGCGAGGGCCACTGCCACAGGATCGCCGAATCGAGCCCTCCGCCTGCGTCCGCAATGTGTCCGGGAAGGCTTGTCTGATGCCCTTCGAAGACGACTGAGGTGATCGAGCGATCTTCTGCCGTCACCGCTTCGGCCGCCGCCATCAGAAGCTCCGGCGATTGAACCGGATCCCCATGGTAGAAGGTCACCGACGCTACGCCGGCCTCCACCTCGAATGCGGCTTCGTGGTGGCCATAGGCGGTCTTGAGGTGAATGAGATTGGGCGCGAGACTGACGTAGCTGCGCCACTGCAGAGCGCGCCTTTGTTTGGCGGCGTCGAAATCCATGATGTTCTCCTTGCCGAGTCGGGCCTTTGGCGCTGTGAGCATGAAGCGAGCTCTTGCGCCGATTTGGTAGAATGACGATCCATCTCCCGCCGAATTTAGGGATAAGCGAAGAAAAAAATTCTCATCAATTTTCTAAACTGCGGCCTGCCGGATCCGTCATTTGCGCATGACCATCATCACCGCAGGAGCTGCGAATGAATAATCTTGAGCCCCACGACGATCTCTGGATCGCCGTCATCGACACCGAGCGTCGCTACTCGGTCTGGCCGCAGGACAAGCGGATTCCCATCGGCTGGGAGCCTGCGGGTTTTGCCGGTTCGCGCCAGCAATGCCTGGCGCATATCGGTGAGGTCTGGGCGGATCCGCGTCCGCTCTCCTTGCGCTTGGCGATATCAGCAGATGCGCGTCTCTGAAACGGCTGGATGGCACGGATGAACAAGCAAATCACAAACTTTGCAGATGCCCACCCGACCGATGCGGCAACGGACGCGGTCTTCGAGAGCTTTCCACTGACGATCGCACAGAAGCGTATCTGGTCACTGGAGCAGATCGGCAACTACACGGTCTTTCCCGATCAGGTCATTGGGCTGCGATTGAGCCCTGCGGTCGACGTCAAGACGATTGCCGGCGCTTGCCGGGCGCTCGCGGCGCAACATCCGTCTCTCGCCATCCGATTCCGGCGGCTTGCGGGCGGCCGCGTCGAGCAGTACCGCGGCACACCAAATGCTGTGCCGATCGAGATTGTCGGCGAAGGTGCTGTTCTTGACGAGCCGGATGCACTGGCCGCACAGAAAGCCTTTCGCGACAGACGCTTCGATCTTCTTGCCGGTCCGCCGGCGCGTGTTCAGATTGCCCTGCTGGCCGGCGGCCAATCGCTTCTGACGATCGTGCTTCATCCGATTATCGCAGACGACCGCGAGAAGTCGGTTCTTGCCGGCTCCCTGACGCGAATTCTCGATGGCAGGCCCGCCGGTGAGACGCAGCCGGCAGAAATCTTGGCCGGAACGCGGGAGGCTGAGTGGCTGCAGACGGAAGAGGCGCAGCAATCCCTCTCCTATTGGCGGGATACGATCGGTCTCGATTACGCAGCCTCGACCTTTCCCACCCGCTTCAACAGTGGTGGACTGGCAGGCGTGGCACGTGCTCAGCACCCATTTTCGATCGAGCCGGATCTCTGGGAAAAGCTCGAGCAGCATGCGCAGCAAAAGGGATATCCGGTCGAGCGCGTGCTTCATGCCGCCTTTTGCGCCCTGCTGGCACGCTATAGTGGCAACTATGTCTTGCTGACCGGGCTGCTCGTCGCGCGGCCGCAGAAGGAGCACCTTGCGAACCTCGGCCGTGCCGAACAGGTCCTTCCCCTCATCCTGTCGCTGACGTCGAGAAATTCTCTCGACGATGTCATTGCTGCGATCTCATCGGCGACCGAGGAGGGGCTTCGCCGGCTCGTGCCGCTGGAGCGCATCACGCAGGAATTGGTGGTCGACGAAGCGGCTGCCCAGGAAGCCGTGGTCAAGGCCCTGTTCGAATTCCGCGAGCCGTATCCGATCCCCGCGCACGCAACAAATCTGGAGCCACTGGGTGCGCGCGCCGACAGCGAGCTTTCCCTGGTGATCGAGGCAGATCTGAATGGGGCCGCATCGGGGCTGATCGATTATGCGCAGGATCTCTATGACAGCTCCCTGATTGCCCGTGTCTCCCGGCATTTCGGCCTTGTGCTCGAGCAGATCGTCGCGCGGGACAATGTGCGGATCAAGGATATCGAACTCGTCGGCAGCGGCGAGCTCGACTGGTTGTCTGCGCCCTACGAAGACGACGTCATCAACGATGACAGGCCGGTCCACGAGTTGATCGCAGCCCATTCGCGCCAGACGCCTGACAAGACGGCGATCGTCTATGGCGACGAGGAATGGAGCCATGGCTGGCTGGAAGCCAGCACCAACCGTCTCGCACATCGGCTGCGGCATCTCGGCGTTCGAGCCGAGGTGACGGTCGCCACTTTCATCAAACGCTCGCCGGAGGCCATCGTCGGGATTCTCGCGACGCTGAAGGCGGGCGGCGCCTATATCCCGGTCGAGCCCGACCACCCGCCGGTGCGCAACCATCACATTCTGCGCGACGGCGGCGTCAAGATCGTTCTGACCCACAGCTGGCTTCGCCATCGGCTGCCGGAAGAGCTCGACACCATTATCCTCGAACTCGACAAGATCGATCTCGACGGCGAGCCGGATACACCGCTTGATGTGCCGATCCACAAGGATCAACTCGCCTATGTCATGTACACCTCCGGATCGACGGGATTGCCGAAGGGCGTGGCCGTCGAGCACGGGCCGCTGACGCACCATCTGCAAAACACCTCGCGTGTCTATGGCATGAGCTCGGCGTCCCGCGAGCTGCCGTTCCTGCCGTTCAGTTCGGATGGCGGGCACGAGCGATGGATGAACCCGCTGATGGAAGGCGGCAGTATCATTCTTCCCGATCAGCCGTTGTGGACGCCGGAAGAGACGTTGACGGCCATGCGCAAGCATGGCGCCAACAATGCCAGCATTCCCACAACCTATCTGCAGCAGCTGGCGGAGTGGGCCGATATAACAGATGGGGCGCCGCCGATGCGGCTTTACTCCTTCGGCGGCGAGGGGCTGGCGCAGCCAACCTTCGATCTATTGTCGCGGGCGCTGAAATCGGAATGGCTGATCAACGGCTACGGGCCGACCGAAACGATCATGACGCCGATGGTCTGGAAGGTGAGGGCCGGCACGAAATTCCAGGGGGTCTATGCTCCGCTCGGCCGTGCCGTCGGGCTAAGGCGGGTCTATGTGCTCGACCCCGACCTCAATCCGTGCCCGATCGGCGTCACCGGCGAGCTCTATATCGGCGGCGAGGGCGTCGCCCGCGGTTATCTCGGCAAGCCGGACACGACGGCGGACCGTTTCATTCCCGACCCGTTCTCCGCGGAGGGCGGCAGGCTTTATCGTTCCGGCGATCTGACGCGTTGGCGTGATGACGGAACCGTCGAATTCGTCGGTCGCGTCGACCATCAGGTCAAGCTTCGTGGCTACCGGATCGAGCTCGGCGAGATCGAAGCGGCGCTCCTGCAGCAACCCGGCGTCGGCGAGGCCCTTGTGGTTCTGCGCGATGACGATGCCGGCGGCGAAAAGGCGCTCGTTGCCTACGTCGTCCCGAAGAAGGACGAGACGCTTGACGTCGAGATGGTCCGCGCCGGCCTCGAACGCAGCCTGCCCTCCTATATGGTGCCGGCCGCGGTGGTCGAACTGGAAAAAATGCCGACCAATCCGAACAGCAAGCTCGATCGATTTGCGCTGCCGGCGCCGCAACCGATCAAGCGCGCCATCGTGGAACCGGCAACGGCTCTCGAAGAGGAGGTGTTGGATGTCTGGCGTCAGGTTCTCAAGCTGGAAGCGATCAGCGTCGAGGACAATTTTTTCGTGATCGGCGGCAATTCGCTCGGGGCGATCCGCATCCTTTCGCTGCTCCGGCAGCGCCGGCCGAAAACGCCGCTCATCGTCGCCGATATCTTCAACAACCCGACCATTCGCTCCTTTGCCGGCGTGATGGAGCAGGGGGATCAGCGGGATCTGTCTGAGGTGATCGTGCTGCGCGCTTCCGGCGCCAAGCCGCGGCTTTATTGCTTCCCGGGGCTTCTCGTCAGCACCCGCGAATATGTGAAGCTCGTCGATTATCTCGGCGCCGATCAACCGGCGACCGGCTTCATTTGCCACTCGTTGTCCGAGAAGAAGGAAGTCGGCGCTCCGATCGAAGAGATTATCGAGAGCTACGTCGACTATATCAGGACGCATAACAAAGGCGCGCCCTGCTATTTCCTCGGCTGGTCGTGGGGCGGGCTTCTGGCCTACGAGGCCGCCCGCACCCTCGGCAACGAGGTCGACGTCAGGATGATGGCGATGGTCGACGTTTGCGACCTCGGATCGGAATTTGCGATCGGCGCCAAGCCGCGCTTCCGGCCGGGCGAGCGCGACGCGCTTCATAAAGATGTGCAGGCGTGGCTTGGACGAACCGCGATGCGTCCCGAATGGGACCGGCTGCTGTCGACGATGGATGCGGATACCTACGATCAGTTCCTGCGCTTCGTCGGCGACGAAAAGGATCCGCTTCCGAACGACGGGCCTGACATCAGTAGCCGCGAACATACGTTCTGGGTGCTGATCGACAATGCCCTGATCTTCCGCAAGCACCGGCTCGTTCCCCACGATGTGCCGATCTATCCCTGGGCTGCCGACGACAGCCTTAACCGCGGCCTCAACCTGATCGACTGGCGCCGCCTGTCGCCACGGGCGCGTGCCGCCGAAATCATTACCGGCACCAACCATCTGCATATGATCGGGTCTCCCGCCTTCCACTCAAGGCTTGCCCTGCGTCTCAAGGAAACAGAGAAGGATATCGCATGACCGTCGCTTTTGCCCGCAGGGATGCCATAAACGAGCCGCTCGATATCGCCGGCATTGGCATCGGCCCTTCCAATCTGAGCCTCGCCTGCCTGTTCGAGGCGGTGCCGGAGATCAGGAGCCGCTTCTTCGAACAGCGCGACTCCTTCGACTGGCATCCCGGCATGATGATGCCGGGCGTCGAGCTGCAATCGTCCTTTCTGAAGGACCTCGTCACCCCGGTCCTGCCGACCAGCCGCTGGTCGTTCGTCTCCTATCTGGTGGCGCACAAGAGGCTCTACGCCTTCCTCAACGCCAATTATGACGCCGTTCCCCGGCAGGAATTTGCACGTTATCTCGCCTGGGTCGCCAACGGCCTGGACGGACTGCGCTTTGGAACGGAGATTCGCGACGTCGAGCACCGCGACGACCGCTTCTTCCTGCGGTTCGACAATGGGCAGGAAGAAGCCCGCAATCTCGTGATCGGCACCGGATCTTCGCCCTTCGTGCCCGACTGGGCAAAACCGTTTCTGGGCGCCGATTGCTTTCACAACAGCGAGGCCAAATCGCGTCTCAGCGATCTCGGTGCTGCCCGCATCGTCGTGGTCGGCGGCGGTCAAAGCGGCGGCGAGGTCGTCGAAGCCCTGCTTGCCGATCCCGGTGCCATGAATGAGCTGACATGGATCAGCCGGCGTCATAATTTCGAGCCGATCAACGACACCCCGTTTTCGAACCAGGTTTTCTCGCCGGAATACGTGCAGGCCTATCTGAAGCTCGGCGGCGAGCAGAAGCAGGCAGCCTTGAAGAACTCGATCCTGACCAGCGATGGCTTGTCGATTTCGACGATTCATTCGATCTACCGCCGCCTCTATGCGTTGCGCTATCTCGAGCCGGGCACGCTCAACGCATCTCTGGCGCCCAATCGCGATGTGATCCAGATGGAGAGGAACGGCAATGCCTACCGGCTCATCGTCAGGAACCAATTCGACGGCGGAATCGAGGTGCTGCATGCAGATGCGGTGGTTCTGGCAACCGGCTACCGGTTCCGCTTGCCGGAGGCTCTCGGCTCGCTGGGTGAACGGATAACGCTCGACAGAAACGGCTATCCCATTCTCAACGACGACTACACGATGCAGTGGACGGGTCCGAGGGCCAACCGGCTGTTTGCGCAGAATGCGGGCCGGTACTCGCACGGCATCGCCGACTCCCAGCTCAGCCTCATGGCCTGGCGCAGCGCCATGATCGTCAATACGCTTCTCGGCCGGCAGCATTTCGATGCGGAGCCCGACAATGCGCAACTGGCCTGGGCGACGGAGACCGCTTCCGCAATGCCTCATCAGTTCCGGGCCGGCTATTCGGACGGTCTGCTATCGTCCTGAAATAACCGTGTAGAAATGCCGGGGAGGCCGGATTGACAGCAGGCAGCCAGCGCGACGACGTGCTGGCTGCCGCCTTCGACCAGACGGTGCTGCCATCGCCGATCGCGATCGCCGCCTGCTATGACAGGGATGCCGTCCTTCCAGGAAAAGGCGATGTTGCGGGGATCCTCGCGCAGCCCGACGCCGAGTGCCTTCAGATGGCTCTCCTTGAGCGTCCACAGTGCAATGGCCCTCCGCGCGCGTTCGTGCGCAGGCAATTGCGCGAGCCAGCGCCATTCGTCTGCGCTGCAATAGCTATCCCATGCCGCCTCTTCGATCTCGGCGTCGGCACGTTCGCAGTCTATTCCGACGCAATCACATCCTGACGCAACAGCGACCGTCACCAGCCCGTCGGCATTGGCGAGGCTGAATTGCAGCGTATCATGATCCTTAAGCCTCAGCTTGCCATGCTCGTCCGGAGACAATGCGATCTTGCCCGGCGCCGTCCCGGTATGCACGCTCAACAGCCGCCGCAAGAGATAGCGGCCGGCAATGAACGAGGCGCGATCCCGCTCGAACCGGTAGGTCGCGGCGCGCTCCTGTTCATCCGGCGAAAGCGACTGCAGCCAGCGGTTCCAGTCGCCTTCATTCCTGGAATACGGCCAGAGCGTGATTTCGATGCCGGCAGGTTGGTTTTCTGGTTGCTGCATGGATCCAGTATCTGTCCCCCGGACCGATTGACAAGCAGTCAGGTGCTTGCCGACGTTGCCCCGCGGTTCGCCAATCCCTCAACTGCCCGAACTGAAGACTTTAGCGCAGCTTCTCAACGGCGATGGCAAGACATGTCTTGAACGCGGCAAGGTCCGTATAGAGTGCATCCGGCGGCGCGTCTCCGATGACGAGGACACCGCCGCGCCGCTCAATTCCGGCATGCAGCATCAGATTGTCGGCCAGGCCGAAATCCTCGATCGCAATTCCGTTCGGGTCTCGCAATCGGCCTTCCGCATCATAGGCGACGGCGCCGCCATAAAGATCGCTCACGCGTCCGCTGTGGTCGCGGGCCACATTCGTGTAGGCGAAGACCGGCTTACCGCTTGCGCACATAAAGCCGAGTTCGAAGGCCGTCCCCGTATCGGCGGCAACGCCGCGAAAGGGCGTCAGATTGGCGATGATCGCATCAGCCTGCATCATCATCTTCTCGTCCACCGCGTTGATCGCCGCGGCCCGCTCGCGCTTCGAGTTCGTCTGCGGGATTTCCAGATCGCCGGGCGAGAGCGGGAGAAGTCCCGCCTCACGGGCAAGTGCCGCTTTGCGGTCGAGGATTTCACGGGCATTGGGAAGGAAGACTTCCGGACCGGCGAGATAGACTTTTTTTGTCATGAAATTGCACCTGAAAGGGATGGGCTCGGCAACCAAAATATCTTCCCCGCTGTAGCGCGAAGAAGGATTGCAATCCAGTGGGCGAAACCGCCCATGCCCGGTTGCTTAAGCACACTCAGCGGAAAAGATCGGGAAGTTCCGAGCGTGCAATGTCCCGCAACCTGATCGCTTCCGCCATGCCTATCGAGCGATAAGGAGACCGTAAACGGGTGCCCACGGGTCCCCAATTGCCGATGGCACACAACAGCTTGTCGAGAGCGGCGTTCGAATAGCCGAATTCCTGGCGGAAGGGGACGATATGCAGGTCCATGAAAGTGCAGATGCGCCGTTCCAGATCGAGTGCGGCATCGATATTGGTTTGCATCGATGTCGTCCAGCTCTGCGCACCGCGGGGGCTAAGGCAGGCGACATTGGAAAAGGAACCGGCCGCGACGCCCTCTTTGATGCCGGTTGCGAGATGATGACCGGGAATGAAAAGCGACAGAGCGGAAAGATGCCGGCGCGCCTCTGCATACCAGAGGCCGTCGCCGTCGGCGAGCTTGATGCCGATCACGTCAGGGGCGGCCGCACAGACCGCGCCGAGTTCCTTTGGCGTCAGCACGCGTTTCGCATGCGGCGGATTGTAGAGGATGAGCGGAATTCCGTCGGCAGCATTGGCAGCGCGATTCAAGAAGTCGATCGCTTCGGCATTGGTGAGCGGCCACCAGTCCGGCAATATGACCTGAATGGCGCGGGGGTCGAGCGAGGCGGCACGGCGGACGCGGTTGAGCATGATCGATGGGTCCGGTTGGCAGGCCCCGACCACGAAGGGGGTTGAGGATGCTTTGCAGCGTCCAGCCAGCATCTCCTGGATCCTGTCGAATTCCTCCTCCGTCTGATTGTGGAATTCTCCTGCTGTGCCGTTGGAATAGATGCCGTCGACGCCGGCCTCGATGAGGATGTCGATCTCCGTGGCGAGCTTGTCGAATTCGATGCTGTCACCCGCCGCAATCGGCAGAAGCAGGCTCGCCCAGTTTCCGCCGATGGCGGCACGCGGCATCTTTGCGTTCATCTGTCTTCCCCAATGAATGACGGATCAATCGAGGTCGTCGCGGATGCAGGCCTTGAAGTGGCCGGGCGCGACCTCACGCAATTGCGGAACGGCGCCGGTGCAGGCCTCGAGCGCACTCGGACAGCGCGTGCGAAAGACGCACCCGCTCGGCGGATTGGCCGGACTTGGAATATCGCCTTTCAGGATCTGCCTGTCGCGACGGGCATCCGGATCGGGCGATGGGATCGCCGAGAGCAGGGCGCGCGTATAGGGATGCTGTGGTCTCGCATAGAGATCGGCGCTCGGCGCGATCTCCATGATACGGCCGAGATAGAGTACGATCACCCGGTCACAGATATATTCGACGACGGCGAGGTCATGCGAGATGAACAGCATTGTAAGGCCGAGCCGCTGCTGCAGGTCGCGCAGCAGGTTGATCACCTGCGCCTGGATCGACACGTCGAGCGCCGAAACCGGCTCGTCGGCGACGATGAATTCGGGCGACAAGGTCAAAGCGCGGGCGATCCCGATGCGCTGGCGCTGACCACCGGAAAATTCATGCGCGTATCGATTGATCGCCTCGGCAGGCAAGTCGACCTGGGCCAAGGCCGACAGCGCCCGATCGAGCCTGTCGCCGACGCTGCCGATCCCCTGGATTTTCAGTCCCTCCGTCAGGATTTCGCCGATCGTCATGCGCGGCGAAAGGCTGGCGAAGGGGTCCTGGAAAATATACTGCATGCGCGGTCTTTGCCGTCTCAGCGCCGAGGCGGAAAGCGCGGTGAGTTCCGTCCCGTCAAAGCGGACGCTGCCGGAGGACGGTTCGACGAGCCGCAGGACGGAACGCCCGATCGTGGTCTTTCCGCTGCCGGATTCGCCGACAAGCCCGACGACTTCACCCTTGCCGATGTCGAAGGAGATGCCCTGAAGAATGTTCAGTCGCGTGCCGCGGGAGGTATAGTGTTTCGAAAGGTCGCGGACGGAGAGCAGCGGTGCGCTCATCTAGATCTCCTGCCATCTGATGCAGCGGCTGCGGTGCTGCGGATTGACCTGTTCGAGCGCGGGAACCGCCACACGACAGGCATCGATCGCGAATGTGCAGCGCGGGGAAAAGGCGCAGCCGCTCGGCATGTTCATCAGGCTCGGGACCATGCCAGGAATGGCGGCGAGCTTTTCGCCGGCCTGTTTCATCCGCGCGGCATCGCCGAGGCGAGGCATGGAGGCGAGAAGACCCATGGTATAGGGATGCTTCGGATTGCCGAAAACCTCGCCGACCGGCCCTTCTTCGACGATGCGGCCGGCGTACATCACCGCGACGCGATGGGCGATTTCGGCGACGACGCCGAGATTGTGGGTGACGAAGAGCATGGCCATGCCGCGCTCACGCTGCAATTTGAGAAGCAGATCGAGAATCTGCGCCTGGATCGTCACGTCGAGCGCCGTGGTCGGCTCATCGGCGATCAGCAGCGCCGGATCGCAGGCGAGCGCCATGGCGATGGTGGCGCGTTGCCGCATGCCGCCCGAGAGTTCGTGCGGATATTGGCCGGCACGGCGTCGGGCGTCCGGAATGCCGACGCTTTCAAGAAGCGCGACGGCTGCGTCCATCGCCTTCTTGCGGTCCGCCCCGCGATGGACGCGGAGCGGCTCGGCGATCTGGTCGCCGATCGTGAAAACGGGATTGAGGCTCGACATCGGCTCCTGGAACACCATGCCGATGTCGTCGCCCCTGATCCTGCGCATGCTCTCTTCGTCGAGGCCAACAAGATCCTGGGCCGCGCCGCCGCGCGTCGTCAGGCGGATACTACCCGCTGCGATCGCACCGATGCCGCGGGTGAGCAGCCGCATGACCGACAGGCTGGTGACAGACTTGCCGGAGCCGGATTCGCCGACGAGTGCCAGCGTCTCGCCGGCGGCAATGCTGAGGTCAATATCGTTGACCGCCGTGATCTCGCCGCCGCGGACGCGGAAGATCGTTCGCAATCCCCTGATGTCGAGTACGGGTTCGGCGGTCTGTTCCATCAGCCGTCTCAGTTCAGCAGGCCGGTCGCACGCAGGATCTCGTCGATCCGCGCCGTTTCGGCATCGTTCAGGGAGGCACGCGGCCGCGGCATGACGGCGGTGTCGATGATGCCGAGGCTGCGCATGGCAGCCTTGAAGGCGCCGATGCCGGCGGCGCCGCCGCTGACGCGGCTCTGTGCAACCCAAACGATTTCGAAGAGGCGGCAGAGACGCTCCTGCTCCTTCCTCGCTGCGACCCAGTCGCCGCGCTGCGCGGCATCCCAAAGTCTGATATAGCCGTGGGGATCGACATTGGCGATGCCGGGAACGACGCCGTGGGCGCCCATCAGCAGGGCGTTGTCGACGACGATCTCGGAACCGGTCATCAGGAAGACGTCCTTGTGTACGGCAAGGTCGAGAAGCGCATAGCGGAAGTTGCCGTCGTCGCCGCTGGAATCCTTGAGGCCGATGATGGCGCCTTCCCTGGCAAGCGTGACGACGGTCTGGCGCTGCAGCTTGACGTGAACGCAAACGGGAATGTCGTAGGCGACCAGCGGAACGTCCACCGCGTCTCTGACATAACGGAAATGATCGACGATCTCGGACTGGCTGGTGACGGTATAAAATGGTGCCGTCACCACCACCGCGTCGGCGCCGGCGGCCTTTGCGACTTTTGCATGGGCGATGACGCGATCCGTGGTCGGATCGATGACGCCGACGATCAGCGGCACGCGGCCATTCACCACCTTGGCCGAATGTTCGATGATTTCGCGCCGGGTCTTCTCGTCATGGAAAATCACTTCGCTTGTCGAGCCGAGCACGAATACGCCGTGGCAGCCGGCATCGATCAGATGTTCGAGCACACGCGTATAGGAAGGATAGTCGACGGTGAAATCCGGATTGAGCGGTGTTACGACGGGGGGAACGACACCCTTGAATTTGGTCATTTTCGCTTCTTTCGATTGTCAGTTCAGTTCGGCACGCGGGTCGAAGGCGTCTCTGAGGCCATCGCCAATGAAGTTGATCGCAAGCACGGCAAGGATCAGTGCGGTGCCGGGGAAGAGCCATTGCCACGGATATTGTTCGAGCACGGCCGTTGATCGGGCCGCGTTCAGCATGTTGCCCCAGCTAGCCGCCGGCGGAGCGATGCCGAGGCCGAGGAAGGACAGGCCCGCCTCTAGCAGGATGGCATTGGCGATCTGCAGCGTCGCATAGACCACGAGGATATCGATCGAGTTCGGCAGGCCGTGGCGGAAGAGCAGATGTCCGATGCCGGCGCCCATGCAGCGGGCGGCCATGACGAAGTCGCGCTCACGCAATTCCAGCAGCCGGGAGCGGATCATGCGCGCAAGCAGCGGCCAGGAGAGCAGCGAGATGACGAGTACGGTCGGCCAGATGCCGGTGCCGGCAATCGAGGCGAGCACAAGCAGGAAGATGACAGGCGGCAGCGTCATCACCAGATCGACGAAGCGCATCGAGACGGCATCCGCCCAGCGCCCTGCAAGCGCCGAGATGGCCCCGAAGAGAAAGCCGATGATCGCGGAAAGCGTGGTCGATGCGACGGCGACCAGAAGCGAAATCCGACCGCCTTCGAGCACGCGCGCAAAGACATCGCGGCCGACGCCGTCGGTTCCGAACCAGTGCTTTGCCGTCGGGCCGCTGTTCATCGCCAGAAGATCGATGTCGTTCGGGCGGAAAGCCCACCACAGCGGATAGGAAAGGATCAACAGCAGCATCGGAAGAGCAATGCCGACGCCGGCAACGGCGGCGCGGTTGAGCAGAAAGCGGTCGAAAGCGCGGGCAAGCGGCCCCGGGCTGCGGCGTTGCGGAGAGCGTGCCAGCATGCTCAGCCCACCTTGATGCGCGGATCGACGACCGCATAGGTGATGTCGGTCAGAAGATTGATGACGATAACGCAAGTGCCGATGACGAGCGTCGCCCCCATGATGACGGGGTAGTCGCGGGTCTGCACGGCATCGACGAGCAAAAGACCCATGCCCGGCCAGTTGAAGACGCTCTCGATGAAGATGGCGCCGCCGATGGCAAGCCCGATGGTGGAGCCGATCAGGGTGACGATCGGAAGCAGCGCATTGCGCAACGCGTGCTTGGTGATGACCCAGAATTCGCGCACGCCCTTGGCGCGGGCCGTGCGCACGTAATCCTGGTTCAGGACTTCGAGCAGCGAAGCGCGCATGTAGCGCATGATCAATGCAGCTTGCGCGACGGATAGAAGTGCCGCCGGCAGGATCAGATGGTGGAGGAGATCGCCCACCGAGAACGTCTCGCCCGGCGTCAGCATGCCGCCAGACGGCATCCAGTGCAGGCGGACGGAGAAAAGATAAAGGCCGAGCAGTGCGCTGAGGAATGCCGGGCTCGAAATGCCGGCAAGCGCAGCCACCGATAGGGAGAGGTCGGCGAGCGAATTGCGGCGAACGGCGCCGATCACCCCGCAGGCGATGCCGACGACAATGGCGAAGACAAGGGCTGTGCCCATCAACAGCACTGTCGGCCCG